>CABDZF010000091.1_pt1 | contig 20396 bp, 17 predicted proteins | sample 3421651 | NCBI WGS metagenome assembly CABDZF01 (sample SAMEA5534339, study PRJEB31848) | metagenome | biome: tundra; feature: field; material: soil | place: USA | collected 2013-05 | depth 0.45 m | reverse complement strand
GGTGCCCCGCGCCCGAACCCGGGCATGATGCCCGATCGCGCAGGGGTCGCTCGCCCCGGTGATCGTCCCGCTCGCGGTGGCGCTCCCGGTCGCCCCGGCGCGGGTGCTGGTGCCGGTGGCGGTTTCGCCGGTCGCCCCGGCGGTGGCGGCGGTTTCGCCGGTCGCCCAGGCGGTGGTGGCGGCGGTCGTCCGGGTGGACCCGGTGGCCGTGGCGGCACCCAGGGTGCTTTCGGCCGTGGTGGCGGGCGTCCGGTTCGCGGACGCAAGTCCAAGCGCGCCAAGCGTCAGGAGTTCGAGCAGATGCAGGCCCCGTCACTGGGCGGTGTCACTGTTCCTCGCGGCGACGGCAAGACGGTCATCCGGGTGCGTCGTGGGGCCTCGCTGACGGACTTCGCCGACAAGATCAACGCCAACCCGGCGAGCCTGGTCACGGTGCTCATCCACCTGGGCGAGATGGCCACGGCCACGCAGTCCCTGGACGAAGAGACGTTCCGCGCGCTCGGAACCGAGCTCGGCTACGACATCGAGGTTGTCTCTCCGGAGGACGAGGAGCGCGAGCTGCTCGGACAGTTCCACATCGACCTTGATGCCGAGCTGGCTGAAGAGGGCGACGAAGATCTCAAGCCTCGTCCGCCGGTCGTGACCGTCATGGGTCACGTCGACCACGGAAAGACCCGGCTGCTGGACGCGATCCGCTCCGTGAAGGTCGCACAGCATGAAGCCGGTGGCATCACCCAGCACATCGGTGCCTACCAGGTTCGCTCGGAGCACGAAGGCGTTGAGCGCGCCATCACGTTCATTGACACCCCCGGACACGAAGCCTTCACGGCGATGCGTGCCCGTGGTGCCAGGGTCACCGACATCGCGATCCTCGTGGTCGCAGCCGATGACGGCGTCATGCCGCAGACCATCGAGGCACTTAACCATGCCCAGGCCGCTGGTGTGCCGATTGTGGTCGCGGTCAACAAGGTGGACAAGGAAGGGGCCAACCCCGACAAGGTTCGCCAGCAGCTGACCGAGTACAACCTGGTGGCCGAGGAATACGGCGGCGAGACGATGTTCGTCAACGTCTCGGCCAAGGAGCTGACCAATATCGACACGCTTCTCGAGGCCGTGCTGCTGACAGCCGACGCGGCCCTTGATCTGCGAGCCAATCCCGACAAGGACGCCCGCGGAGTTGCCATCGAAGCTCACCTCGACAAGGGTCGTGGCCCCGTCGCCACGGTTCTGGTCCAGTCCGGAACGCTGCGCATCGGTGACTCGATCGTGGCCGGCGGTGGCTACGGCCGCGTCCGTGCCATGCTCGACGAGCACGGTGACACGGTCGAGGAGGCCACGCCTTCGCGTCCGGTCATGGTTCTCGGCCTGACCTCGGTGCCCGGCGCCGGTGACACGTTCCTGGTGGCACCCGACGACCGCACCGCCCGTCAGATCGCAGAGCGTCGCGAGGCCGCCCAGCGTGCGGCCAGCCTGGCCAAGCGCCGCAAGCGGATCAGCCTCGAGGACCTCAACGAGGCCCTGGCCGCTGGCAAGGTCGACAACCTCAACCTCATCATCAAGGGTGATGTGTCGGGTTCTGTTGAAGCGCTCGAGGACGCCTTGCTCAAGATCGATGTCGGCGACGAGGTCGACCTGCGGATCATCCACCGTGGCGTCGGCGCGATCACCCAGAACGACGTCAACCTGGCGACGGTCGACAGTGCCGTCATCATCGGCTTCAACGTGAAGCCGGCAGAGCGGGTGGCCGAGCTGGCCGATCGCGAGGGCGTGGACATGCGCTTCTACTCGGTCATCTACTCGGCGATCGACGACATCGAGGCAGCCCTCAAGGGGATGCTCAAGCCCGAGTACGAAGAGGTCCAGCTGGGCACCGCCGAGGTGCGTGAGGTCTTCAAGTCCTCCAAGTTCGGCAACGTGGCCGGTTCGTTGATCCGCTCCGGCGAGATCAAGCGCGGCACCAAGGCGCGGATCATCCGTGACGGTGTGGTCGTCGGCGAGGGCATCGAGATCACCGGTCTGCGTCGTTTCAAGGACGACGTGGTCGAGGTTCGCGAGGGCTTCGAGTGCGGTATCAACCTCGGTAGCTTCAACGACATCAGGGTTGACGACGTCATCGAGACCCACGAGATGCGCGAGATCCCGCGCACCTGATCGTGGCTGACCCCGGTGAGCGGGCTGGTTGGCTTCAGCCCGCCCGCTCACCAGGGGCCTGCCCCTCACCGGGGTACTGAGACGACAGCGGATCCTCGTTGCCTGCCCCACGGCACGTCATCTTTGTAGCCTGTCAGTTTGTAGCCTGTCATTTCCTAGGAGAGTAAGGACCATGGCCGATCCGGCCCGCGCGAAGAAGATTGCAGACCGCATCAAGGTTCTGGTGGCCGAGACGCTGGAGTACCGCGTCAAGGACGAACGACTGGGTTTCATCACGATCACCGACGTCAGGGTGACCGGCGATCTGCAGAATGCGTCGGTCTTCTACACCGTCTTCGGTGGTGAGGCCGAACGCGCCGAGACGGCGGCGGCTCTGGAGTCTGCCAAGGGCAAGCTCCGCTCGGCGGTCGGCAAGGGCATCGGCATCCGGCTCACTCCCACGCTGGAGTTCATCCCCGACGCGCTGCCGGAGGGCGCGGCCCACCTCGAGGGACTGCTCCTGACGGCCAAGCAGCGCGATGCGGAAGTGGCGGAAGCCGCGGCCGGTGCCACCTATGCCGGTGACGCAGATCCGTACAAGAAGACGGTCGACGAAGACCGCGCTGAGGATGACGCCGTGCCCACCTCCGACGAACCGGCCGAGCACGGCGACGGAAAAGCCGGCGCAGGCGATGATGCCGCAGACGATGCCCACCCCTGACGGCCTGCTCATCGTCGACAAGCCGGCCGGGTGGACCAGCCACGACGTCGTCGCTCGTTGCCGGCGCTTGTGCGGCACCCGCAAGGTCGGCCATGCCGGGACCCTGGACCCGATGGCCACGGGTGTTCTCGTTCTGGGCATCAATCGGGCTACCAAGCTTCTGACGTTCCTGGTGGGGTGTGACAAGACGTACACCGCGACGATTCGCCTGGGTCAGTCCACGATCACCGATGACGCAGACGGTGAGATCACGATGTCCCACGATGTCGGCGCTCTGAGCCCCGAGGCGGTTGAGCATGCCGTCGCCGATCTCACGGGTGAGATCTCCCAGGTGCCCAGCGCGGTCAGCGCGATCAAGGTGGACGGGCAGAGGTCCTATGCGCGAGTGCGTGCGGGACAGGACGTGGTTCTGTCCGCCCGGCCGGTCACTGTCAGCAGGTTCGACGTCCTACAGCACCGGACCCGAACCGCGTCCGGTCAGGGGGTCTGGGACCTTGACGTCATCGTGGACGTGTCGTCGGGCACCTATATCCGGGCGCTGGCCCGAGACCTCGGAACAGCCCTGGGCGTGGGCGGGCACCTGACTGCGCTGCGGCGTACCCGCGTCGGGAGGTTCGGGATCGACAGCTCACATTCGCTCGAGGATCTTGAGGTGGCCAGCGAGGCGGACGACATACCGGTGATCACCTTGTCGCAGGCCGCGCGGGACTCTTTTGTCGTGCGCGAGCTGAGTGCACCCGAGGCCACCGCGGTCGGCCACGGACAGCGCATCCCCTCCAAACCGGCAGGGCGCAGCGAGCCGATTGCGGCTTTCGCGCCCGAGGGACACCTGGTCGCCGTGCTTGACGAGAGTGGCACGCTGGCCAAGGCTCACGTCGTATTCACGTAGAGTGTCCTCAATGTTGCGATGGACCGATCTCTCCCAGATCCCACCGGGCTACGGCCCCAGTGTGGTGACCTTGGGCAACTTCGACGGCGTGCACAAAGGCCATCGAGCAGTACTGTCCACCGTCGTGGCGCGGGCCCGCTCAGAAGGCGCCCACGCGGTCGCCGTCACCTTCGACCCGCACCCGGTCGCCGTCCTGCACCCTGAGCGCGCGCCGCAGATCATCACCTCGCCCGAGCAGCGCCTCGACCTGCTCGCGTCCACCGGACTGGACGCGGTGCTGGTCATGGAGTTCACCCACGAGTTCGCCCTGTTGACCCCAGAGCGCTTCGTGGTCGATGTCTTCGTCAAAGGGCTGGGCGCGAGCATAGTCGTCGTAGGCGAGGACACCCGGTTCGGTGTCCGCAACTCCGGCGACGTCGACACATTGCGCCAGCTCGGTGTCGAGCACGGCTTCGAGGTGCTCACTCTCGTAGACATTGGCGAGGGGGGTCGCTGGTCCTCCAGCCGGGTTCGCGCCCTGGTGGCGGCGGGCGACGTCGCAGCTGCGGCCGAGATCCTTGGACGTCCCCATCAGGTCACCGGTGAGGTCGTGCACGGTGACCACCGCGGGCGCGAGCTGGGCTATCCCACCGCGAACCTGAGTCAGGAGTCCGCGGGGCTGATTCCCGCAGACGGGGTGTACGTGGGCCGGCTGATCCGGCCGAAGCTGCCCGATCGTGACGTTGAGCGCGTGCAGCCGGCCGCGATATCGATCGGCACCAACCCGACCTTTGCGGGCACCGAGCGCCGGGTCGAGGCCCACGTCCTGGATCGCTCCGACCTCGATCTCTACGGCGAGACCGTGGTTGTGGAGTTCATCGAACTACTGCGGCCGACCCTGAAGTTCGACTCCATCCAGGACCTCATCCGGCAGATAGCCGACGACGTCGAGCGCGCCCGGGCGGTGCTCTCCTCCACGGTCGCGTGATCTGGTCCCGCACCGACTGGGGGCTGTTCATCGGTGGACTCGGTCTCTCACTCATCGGGGCTCTGCTGGTCTGGTCGGCCACCCGGCACCAGTCCGGCTCGCAGTATCTGGCCCGCCACCTGCTCAACACCGGCATCGGCATGGCCCTGGCGGCAGCGCTCACCCTGGTGGACTTTCGCGGGTTGCGTGCCTACGCTCCGTGGCTCTATCTGGTTTCGGTTGCCGGCCTCGTTCTCGTGATGACCCCGGTCGGCTCGACCATCAACGGATCACACTCGTGGATCCAGCTGCCCGGTGGCTTCTCCGTCCAACCCTCGGAGTTCGCCAAGGTAGCCCTGTGCGTCGGCCTGGCGGTCATCCTCGCGGAGCGCGGAGAGCGAGGACAGCCACCGGCCCATCGCGATGTCGCGCTCGCCTGGGTCGTGGCCGGCATACCGATTGGCCTCGTGCTGCTGCAGCCCGACCTGGGCTCGGCAGTCGTCCTGGCAGCACTGGCCCTCGGGGTGATCGCGGTGTCGGGGGCCCCGAAACGCTGGGTGGTCGCCGTGATGGCGGTCGTGCTCATCGGCATTGCCGTCGCCTGGACGACCCCGGTCCTGAGCCAGTACCAGCGGGACCGGCTCACCACCTTCGCCAACTCATCAGCGGATCCGCAGGGCATTGGCTACCAGTCCCACCAGGTCAGTATCGCGATCGGTTCGGGTGGGTGGCAGGGCCAGGGGCTTTTTCAGGGGCGTCAGACCCAAGGTGGCTTCATCCCCTACCAGCAGACCGACTTTGTCTTTTCGGTGGCCGGAGAGGAGCTGGGGTTCGTGGGCAGCGTGGGTCTGCTGCTGATCCTGGGTTTCCTGATAGTGCGCACGCTGATGATCGCGGTGAGGGCCAAAGACGTCTTCAGCCGACTTGTCGCCCTTGGCGTCGCCTGTTGGTTTACCGTCCAGATCTTCGAGAACGTGGGGATGAACCTGGGCATAATGCCGGTGACTGGTCTTCCATTGCCGTTCGTGTCTTACGGTGGCTCCAGCATGTTCGCCTGCTGGCTGGCCCTGGGCCTGGTCAACAACGCCCATTTGTCCGGACTTTACGAACAACGCAAGCGCTGACATCATCCGATGTCTGCCCAGATCACACATCAGGAGTGAAGAATGGCCTTCTCGGCGAGCGATGAGCACAACGACCTCTCCCTCATCGAGAATCGGGCACGTTCGGTGGCCCACCTGTTCGTCGACCGAGTTGCCAGGACTCCGGAACAAGAAGCCTTCCGGTTCCCCCGGGGCGCCGCTTGGGAGTCGGTCACCTGGGGCCAGGTTGATGCCCGCGTGCGCCAGATAGCAGCGGGTCTGGTGGCCTTGGGGATCGAGTCCGAACAGCGTGTGGCAATAGCCTCCAGCACTCGGTACGAGTGGGTGGCCGCCGACCTGGCCGTGATGCTGGCCGGCGCTGCGACGACCGCCATCTATCCTTCGACCGCCGAGTCCGACGTGATCTACATCGTGGCCGACTCCCAGAGTCGCATCGTGTTCGCTGAGGATGACGCACAGATCGCCAAGCTTCGCGCCAACCGCTCGGCGCTGCCCGAGCTGGTCAAGGTTGTCACCTTCGACGGAACGGCCGATGGGGACTGGGTCATCTCCCTTGACGATCTGGAACAGCTGGGCGCAGCGCACCTGGCACAGGCGCCGTCGGTTCTGCACGAACGGATTGAAGCCATCGAGCCGCAGCATCTGGCCACGCTCATCTACACCTCCGGGACCACGGGGCGCCCCAAGGGAGTCCGCCTCTCCCATGACTGCTGGACCTATGAGGCTGCAGCGGTCGACGCGATCGGCCTGCTGAACAAGGACGACCTGCAGTACCTCTGGCTGCCGCTGGCCCACGTCCTGGGCAAGGTGCTGCTCACCCTCCCGCTGCAGATCGGATTTCCCACCGTGCTCGACGGGCGGGTGGACAAGATCGTGGAAAACCTGGCCGTCGTCTCGCCGACGTTCATGGGTGCGGCTCCACGCATCTTCGAGAAGGCCTACGCCCGGATCTCGACCACCATGAGCGCCGAGGGTGGCGCGAAGGCCAAGCTCTTCCAGTGGGCTGTCGGGGTCGGTGGTCGGGTCGCCGCCCTGCGCGCAGAAGGGCGCTCGGCCTCTCCCTTGCTGGCCGCTGAGTTCGTGATCGCGGATCGGCTGGTGCTGCACAAGATCCAGGCGCGGTTCGGCGGCAGGATCAGGTTCTTCATCTCCGGGTCGGCTGCACTCAACGCCGATGTGGCCCGGTGGTTCGACGCTGCCGGCATGCTCATCCTGGAGGGCTACGGGCTGACCGAGTCCAGCGCCGCGTCCTTTGTCAACCGGCCGGGCTCATACGCCTTCGGAAGCGTCGGTTGGACGTTGCCGGGCACCGAGGTCCGGATCGCCCCCGACGGGGAGATCCTGCTCAGGGGACCGGGTGTCATGGCGGGCTATCACAACCTGCCGCAGGACACTGCCGAGGCTGTGGACCCGGACGGCTGGCTGCACTCCGGGGACATCGGCAATCTGGATGAACGCGGTTTCCTGCGCATCACCGACCGCAAGAAGGACCTGTTCAAGACCTCCAACGGCAAGCATGTGGCCCCCTCCGCCATCGAGTCGATCTTCCAGGGGGTGTGCCCGTACGTCAGTCAGCTGATCGTCGAGGGTGAGGGGCGCACCTTCGTGTCCGCGCTGGTCGCCCTTGACCCTGACGCCATGGCGGGCTGGGCGGCGACCAACGGTATGGCCGGCCTGCCCTACGGCGAGCTCGTCGGCTCGCCCGCGGTTCACCAGCTGATTCAGGGCTACATCGACGAGCTCAACGCCAAGCTCAACCACTGGGAGACGATCAAGAAGTTCGTCATCCTTGATCGGGATCTGTCCATCGAAGAGGGCGAGTTCACCCCGAGCATGAAGCTCAAGCGCCGGGTCGTCGCCGACAAGTACAAGAAAGAGCTGGACTCCCTCTACGCTTAAACCCATGCTCGAAGGCGCTCGCGATACCGGACCCACCGGCGCTTCCCTGTTCTCACGCCTGGAGCCGCTGCTGGAGCAGGTGAGCAAACCGATCCAGTACGTCGGCGGTGAGCTCAACTCCACGGTCAAGGACTGGAACTGCGGCGGGTTCGGCCCGCAGGGCCAGGAGCTGACCGCACGCTGGGCCCTGATGTACCCCGACGCCTACGAGGTCGCGCTGCCCAATCAGGGCGTCATGATCCTGTACGAGGTCATCAACGAACGACGCGATGCCCTTGCCGAACGCACGTATTCCGTGTGGCCGGACATGGAGGCGCTGCTGCGGGGCGAGGGCGTCTCGCAGTTCACCGTTGACGGACACCGGGCGGTGCGTGACTTCGACCTGCTCGGCGTCTCCTTCTCCACCGAGCTCGGCTACACCAACCTGCTTACCGCCCTCGATCTGGCCGGCATACCGCTGCACGCGCGTGAGCGGGGCGAGGCTGACCCGATCGTCATCGCCGGGGGACACGCGGCGTTCAACCCCGAGCCGGTGGCGGACTTCATCGACGCGGTGGTCGTGGGCGACGGCGAACAGGCAGTTCTTGAGGTGACGGAGCTGGTGACGACATGGAAGGCGCAGGGTCGCCCTGGGGGCCGGCACGAGCTGCTCCTTCGACTGGCGCGCACCGGTGGGGTCTACGTGCCGGCGTTCTACGACGTCGACTACCTGCCCGACGGCCGGATCAAGCGCGTCGCCCCGGCGGCCAGTGCGTCCGGGGTGCCGTGGCGCGTCTCCAAGCACACGGTGATGGATCTGGACGCCTGGCCATACCCGAAGAAGCCGCTGGTGCCGTTGGCTGAGAGCGTGCACGAGCGGATGTCGGTCGAGATCTTCCGCGGCTGCACCCGCGGTTGCCGCTTCTGCCAGGCCGGCATGATCACCCGCCCGGTTCGCGAGCGATCCATCACCGGTATCGGCGAGATGATCGAAACAGGTTTGGCAGCAACGGGATTCGACGAGGTGGGTCTCCTCTCGCTGTCGAGCGCCGACCATTCGGAGATTGCCGAGATCGCCAAGGGTCTGGCCGACCGCTACGAAGGCACCCAGACGGGTCTGTCCCTGCCGTCGACCCGCGTGGATGCCTTCAACATCGACCTGGCCAACGAGCTGACCCGGGGCGGGCGCCGCTCCGGCCTCACGTTCGCCCCTGAGGGCGGATCAGAGCGCATTCGCAAGGTCATCAACAAGATGGTCAGCGAGCAGGACCTGATCAACACTGTCACCGCCGCCTACTCGGCCGGCTGGCGCCAGGTGAAGCTGTACTTCATGTGTGGTCTGCCGACCGAGACCGACGAGGACGTGCTTCAGATCGCCGACCTCGCCAAGCGGGTCATCGAGACGGGGCGACGGGTCACCGGCCTGCGGGACATCCGTTGCACCGTCTCGATCGGAGGGTTCATCCCCAAGCCGCACACCCCGTTCCAGTGGTGTGCCCAGCTTGGCGCGCCGGAGACCGACGCGCGGCTGCAGAAGCTGCGCGACGCGATCCGGGCCAACAAGCGGTTCGCCTCGGCCATCGGGTTCCGCTACCACGACGGTGAGCCCGGCATCGTCGAGGGCCTGCTGTCCCGAGGTGACCGCCGCGTCGGCAAGGTCATCGAGGCAGCATGGCGTGACGGTGCCCGGTTCGACGGCTGGAGCGAGCACTTCAGCTATGAACGATGGATGCGGTGTGCCCAGAGCGCTCTGGCCGACGAGCCCGTCGATGTTGCCTGGTACACCACCCGCGAGCGCGAGCAGAACGAGGTGCTGCCCTGGGACCACCTCGACTCCGGTCTGGACAAGGACTGGCTCTGGCAGGACTGGCAGGACGCCCTGAGCGACGTAGAGGTCGAGGACTGCCGCTGGACCCCGTGCTTCGACTGTGGCGTCTGCCCGCAGATGGACACCGCAATCGAGATCGGGCCCACCGGAAAACGCCTCCTGCCACTGACCGTGCTGACTGCCGGCAAGGGCGACCTGCTGGAGGCCCCCTAGTCTGGCTTCCCGCTGTCTTGCCTTTGCCGGTTACCCCCTGCTGGCGAACCAGGGGTGACGCAGGTCCAGGTAGGTCACGTCCTGCATCTGGGCCAGCTCGTTCTCCCAGACCTGGCCCATCTCGGCGGGCATCTCTTTGCGCTCACCCTCACGGGCAGCCTCCTCGCTGCGGAAGGCGACAGTCTCGGTGAACCGTCCGTCCGGCTCCATCGCGATCAGGCCGCCGATGATCTCGGGCCGGGCCTCGTGCAGCATGTCCATGGGTAGCTCCATGAACCTGCTGAAACGCTCGGGATCTGTTAGCCGGCCCTGGATGACCTGGACGAACCCGGCGTCGTCAGCGCCGCCATCCAGGAACGTCATGGCGTCGTCGCAGTCGTGGAAAGTCACTTCGCCCTCGAAACACTTCTCGGTCTGCGCCCACCACGCGCCCTGCTCTGGGCGGGTCGAGTTGCGGGCTGCGGCCTCCTTGGAGTCGAAGCGCACCAAGCCGACAAAAGTGTTGTCGTCGGTCACGCCGTACGTGCCACCCAGCCAGCCCTGCGCCTTCGGTCCCAGCTCCCGGCGCCACACGTCGATCTGGCGGCGCAGGGCCTCAGAGTCGCGGCAGGTGCCCTGAATGATCTGAACAAACATCTCACAAGCCTCCGATCCGGGGACCGCTTCACCCTGAAGTGGTCCATCGATCGACGGTACGCCGGACCCCTGGTGGTTGTCATCGGGCCGGTCCAGTTGTCATCGGCCCCGTAAGGTCGCCGTCATGGCACGCACTCCCGACGGTCCCCCTCCGGCCCCTGCCGTCCAGAAGCTGCGGGTTCGCTATGCCAAGCGCGGGCGGCTGCGCTTCTCCTCGACGCGCGACTTCCAGCGCGCCCTCGAGCGGGCGTTGCGCCGGGCTGCTGTCCCCATGGCTTTCTCTGCGGGCTTCCATCCTCACCCCAAGATCTCCTACGCGAACGCAGCGCCGACCGGAACGGCCAGTGAGGCGGAGTACTTCGAGATCTCGGTGACCGAGCGGGTCGACCCGGAGCGGGTGCGAGCAGCGCTCGATGAGGCACTGCCTGCTGGGCTGGACGTGCTTGAGGTGGTGGAGGCCGGTGTGGGGGCCCTAGCGGATCGACTACAGGCCAGCGACTGGATGATGGAGTTCAGGGGCATGCGGGTCGACAGCCTTTTGGAGGCCTCCGCACGGTTCCTTGCTCTGGAGCGGGTGGAGGTCACCCGGGTCATGAAGAACGGTCCGCGGACCTTCGATGTCCGCGGCGCGGTCGTGTCGCTGGCCGCTTCGCCCGCCCAGGACGGCACATGTGCGATACTGAGGGTGGTCGTACGGCATACCACACCCGCCGTACGACCCGATGATGTTCTAACCGCGCTGCAGTCAGTGGCCGCACTCACGCCGCCGACACCACCCCTGGTGACTCGGCTGGCGCAAGGGCCGCTGCACCCTGCAACCGCGACGGTGACCGATCCATTGGCTGCCGACCAGGACGTTAACGGCATCTGAGCGGTGACGCGCAAGACAGCGCGAGCCACAAGATGTAGCGATACGACTTTCGTCCCGCCCGCATTCAGCGCGGGAGACGACCACAACCGCGCACCATGCGGCGATGAGGGCCAACTGGCCTGGGTGTGGTCCTCGCCACGTGGCTGACGGGAAGACGCCCAAATGGCATCCGAGGACGACAACATCTCCAGCACCGGCATCGCACCTGATGTGCCCGCCGAGGCCGCAGCACCGATCAAGAAGGCCGCCGCCAAGCGTGCACCACGTAAGGCCACCAAGAAGGCCAGCGCACCCCAGCTGACGCCCGATGGTGTCTCCAGCGCTACGACAGAGGCGACCGCTGAGGTGAGCTCAGCCACCGCTGAGGTGAACGCAGCTCCGGCTCGAAAGACGGCTAAGCGTGCTCCGCGCAAGTCCGCCAAGAAGTCCGTAGCCGCACCGTTTGATCTGGAGTCTGCCCAGGGCGCCCCCGCGCAGATCGATTCCGCACCGCTGGATCATGCACCGGAGCCTGAGGCTGTGAAGGCCCCTGCGGTCGAGACCTTCGGGCTGTTCTTCCAGCCGCCGGCACCCACCGAGGCGCCTCGTCGGCGCAGGGCGACCGCTCCGGCGGCAGCACCTGCGCCCGAGCAGACCCAGCAGACCCAGCAGACCGAGCAGGCTGCGACTCAGCAGACCCAGCAGACCCAGCAGACCCAGCAGACCCAGCAGACCGAGCAGGCTGCGACTCAGCAGACTCAGCAGACTCAGCAGACCCAGCAGACTGCCTCACCTGCCGTTGCCGAACAAGGTGATGGGGCGCGTCAGGACAGCCCCAAGGGGCCGGAGGAGTCAGGAGCCGAGGGCGCGCCACGGCGCCGGCGCCGCGGCGGCAAGGGCCGCCGGGGACGTGCCACCGGCGACGGTGGCGGCGATGAGTCGGCGACCAACGAAGACCAGGTCAGTGCTGAGACGACATCGTCGGGCCCGTCCGTTGCTGAGGACAACGAGTCGGGCGAGGGCGGTGAGAGCCGCCGTCGCACCCGTCGCCGGCGCCGTGGCTCCGCCGAGGACGGCGACGACCAGCCCGGCACGACCACCCGGGCGCGTGAGCCGCGTCCGAAGCGTGACGAGGTCATGTCGGTCAAAGGTTCGACCCGGCTCGAGGCGAAGAAGCTGCGTCGCCGCGAGGGTCGTGAGGCAGGGCGTCGTCGCACGGTCATCACCGAGGCGGAGTTCCTGGCTCGGCGCGAGAGCGTCCAGCGAGTCATGGTCGTGGGCCACAAGCAGGACCGCACCCAGATCGGTGTCCTTGAGGACGGCGTTCTGGTGGAGCACTATGTGTCCCGCGAGAGCAATGTCTCGATGGCCGGAAACGTCTACCTCGGGCGAATCCAGAACGTCCTGCCAAGCATGGAGGCAGCGTTTGTCGACATCGGCAAGGGCCGCAACGCCGTGCTGTACGCAGGTGAGGTCAACTGGGATGCTGCGGGCCTGGACAACCGCGCCAAGCGCATCGAGAACGCGCTGAGCTCGGGCCAGAGTGTTCTCGTGCAGGTCACCAAGGACCCGATCGGGCACAAGGGTGCCCGCCTGACTTCGCAGGTCTCGCTGCCCGGTCGCTACCTGGTCTACGTGCCGGACGGCAACATGATGGGCATCTCGCGCAAGCTCCCGGACACCGAGAGGGCCCGACTGAAGAAGATCCTGCGCGAGGTTGTCCCTGAGAACGCCGGGGTTATCGTGCGCACGGCGGCCGAGGGCGCCAGCGAGGATGAGCTGCGCGCCGACGTGACGCGACTGACCGCTGCGTGGAACGAGATACAGGCCAAGAGCAAGAGCGCCAACGCCCCGGCTCTGCTGCACGGTGAGCCCGATCTCACGGTCCGTGTCATCCGCGACGTCTTCAACGAAGACTTTGACAAGCTGGTTGTCGCTGGCGACCCCGCATGGGATGCCGTCAGCGGCTACGTGAACACGGTGGCACCGGACCTGGCCAACCGTGTCCAGAAGTGGACCGGCGAGCAGGATCTGTTCACGCACTACCGCGTCGACGAACAGATCGCCAAGGCGATGGACCGCAAGGTCTGGCTGCCCTCGGGCGGAACGCTGGTCATTGACCGCACCGAGGCGATGACCGTGGTCGACGTCAACACCGGCAAGTTCGTCGGCTCGGGCGGCAACCTCGAGGAGACCGTCACCAAGAACAACATCGAGGCAGCCGAAGAGGTCGTTCGCCAGCTACGGCTGCGTGACATCGGCGGCATCATCGTTATCGACTTCATCGACATGGTGCTGGAGAGCAACCGCGACCTGGTCGTGCGTCGACTGCTGGAATGCCTGGGACGCGACCGGACCAAGCACCAGGTTGCAGAGGTGACTTCGCTGGGTCTGGTCCAGATGACCCGCAAGCGCGTGGGCGCTGGTCTGATCGAGGTCTTCTCGGAGGACTGTGAGCACTGCAACGGCCGGGGCATCATCGTCAGCGCCGACCCGATCGACCGGCCGGCCGGCGACGGCTCTAGCGGCGGCGGCAACGGCGGTGGCGGGAACAGCGGCGCAGACAAGAGCGGTGGCGATGGCGGCAGCGGACGCGGCACCCGGGGCCGTCGAGCCCGCGGGACCGGACGCGATGTTCTCGTTGCGCCCGAGCCCCCAACGACCGCCGGTGGCCCGACGCCCGCCCAGATAGCTGCTGCGGCACACGCCGCAGCCATCCATGTGAAGTCGCGGGAGGAGACGGTTGAGCCGTCCAGCGAGGCTGGGTCATCCAGTGAGACTGAGCAGTCCAACGAGACCGAGCAGTCCAGCGAGGCTGGGTCGTCCCCTGCGGTTGAGCCGTCCAGCGAACAGGAGATGGACCGGCTTCCGGACGCTCCGATGGAGGTGGCTGCGCCCAAGAAGTCCAGGCGCCGCTCTTCCCGGTCGGCCAAGTCGCCTGCTTTCTCGGTGGATCCGGCTGCCGCTCCGATAACCGTCCAGGCTGTTGTCGTCGAGCCCGCGCTCGAGCGGTATTCCTTCGAACCACCGACGACGACAGCCGAGCACACTTCGACCAATGAGGCGACCCAGGATGCCCAGGTGGCCGTCGTGAGCGCGCCCGCCGCGCGCGGTCGACGCAAGCGTCCTCGCGTTGTGGCACCCGCGGGGCCTCCGCGTGGCGCCGACCAACCTGAGTCGGGCAGCGGTGAGTTTGGTTCATAGGCTCCAAAGCAAGTAGTCTGACTCCTCGGTGCGCCCACCGTGCTCGTGTCTCCTCGGAGACTATGTGCCGGTTGCCAGTGGCCACCTCCCCGAACAAACGTAAGAGAGTGAGCCCAACGTGTACGCGATCGTTCGCGCAGGCGGCCGTCAGGAAAAGGTGTCCGTCGGCGACGTCCTCATCATCGACAAGGTGAAGGGCGAGAGCGGCGACAGCATCGAGCTCACGCCGCTGCTGCTCGTCGATGGATCCACCGTGACCACCGACGCGAGCAAGCTCGCCAAGGTCAAGGTCACCGCCGAGGTGGTCAAGGCCACCAAAGGTCCCAAGATCACGATCATGAAGTTCAAGAACAAGACCGGATACCGCAAGCGTCAGGGTCACCGTCAGCACTCAACCCAGATCAAGGTCACCGCGATCGAGGCCTGAGCCTCTCTCGTTCGGTCGTTCTCTCAATCTGACAAGCCCCAGAACCAAAGGCAGGCACTGACATGGCACACAAAAAGGGAGCATCTTCGACGCGCAACGGGCGCGACTCGAACTCCCAGTTTCTTGGCGTCAAGCGTTTCGGCGGCCAGGCCGTCAACGCCGGTGAGATCATCGTCCGCCAGCGTGGCACGCACTTCCACCCCGGCGACGGCGTTGGTCGTGGTGGCGATGACACGCTTTTCGCGCTCGTCGCGGGCGCGGTGAAGTTCGGCAAGAAGCGTGGACGCAAGACGGTCAACATCATCGAGCCGGCTGCCACCACCGAATCTGCCTGACAGCAGCAGAGCACGAACCGCACGTGACACGGGCGTTGCGTGGCATAGACCTCAAACGTCACGAAGCTGACAAGAACCTGACGTGACATGGACTTCATGTACGAGGGGGTGGGCCGGATGGCCCGCCCCCTCGCGTATTTTTGTGTATGACCTGACTAACGCCCGGCTCACAGTGCCGCGGATGGAGAGAGAATGGCGAACTTCGTTGACCGCGTCGTCCTTCACGTTGCCGCCGGCGACGGAGGTAACGGGGTCGCCTCTGTGAGCCGTGAGAAGTTCAAGCCATTGGGCGGACCGGACGGGGGAAACGGCGGCCGAGGCGGCAACATCATCCTGGAGGTCGACCCTCAGTCGACCACCCTGCTGGACTACCACCACAGCCCGCACCGCAGGGCCGCCAAGGGTCAGCCGGGTGGCGGCGACGACTGCAACGGTGCCGATGGCGGCGACCTGATCCTTCCGGTGCCCGCCGGAACTGTGGTCAAGGGCGTTGACGGCGAGGTCATCGTTGACCTTGTCGCACCTGGCGAGACATTCGTGCTTGCCCGCGGCGGTCGTGGAGGCCTCGGCAACCGGGCGTTGTCCTCACGGGCCCGCAAGGCTCCCGGGTTCGCCCTGCTCGGCGAGACCGGCGACAGCCTCGACATCGTCCTGGAGCTGAAGTCCCTGGCTGATGTCGCACTGATCGGCTACCCGTCGGCCGGCAAGTCCAGCATCGTCTCTGTCCTGAGCGCTGCGCGGCCAAAGATCGCCGACTACCCCTTCACGACCTTGGCCCCGAACCTCGGTGTGGTGGTCGCCGGGGACCAGCGTTTCACCGTGGCCGACGTGCCAGGTCTGATCCCGGGCGCGAGTGAGGGCAAGGGCCTGGGCCTTGAGTTCCTTCGGCACGTGGAACGTTGTTCGGTCCTCGTGCACGTCATCGACTGCGCCACCCTTGAGCCGGATCGCGACCCCTTGAGCGACCTCGACGTCATCGAGCAGGAACTTTCGCAGTATGTCGCCGACGAGTCGCTGGGTGGGCGTCCCCTGTCCGAGCGCACGCGCATCGTCGTGTTGAACAAGTCCGACGTGACCGAGGCCCGCGAGCTCGCCGAGATGGTCAAGCCCGACCTAGAGGCTCGGGGGGTCGAGGTCTTCATCGTCTCCGCCGTTGCGCGCACCGGGCTCAAGGAGCTGACGTACGCGATGGCGCGTCACGTCCTGCAAGCACGCGCAGCACTGGCTGCCATCGAGATTCCGCGCACCGTCCTGCGCCCCAAAGCCGTTGACGACAGCGGCTTCGTCGTCAAGCGCGAGAACACCCCCGACGGCGAGATCTTCAGGGTGATCGGCGAGCGGACCAGGCGTTGGATTGACCAGACGGACTTCTCCAACGACGAGGCCGTCGGGTACCTCGCGGACCGGCTGGCCCGGGCGGGCGTCGAGCAGGCCCTGTTCAAAGCGGGCGCCGTGGCCGGCGCCACAGTGGTCATCGGTGCGGCCGACAACTCCGTGGTCTTCGACTGGGAGCCCACCATGGCCGCCGGCGCCGAGCTGCTCACCGGCCCTCGGGGAAGCGACGTGCGCCTGGACAACCTGCACCGACCTACCCGCGAGGAGAAACGGTCCGACTATGCGGAGCGCCGGGCGGCAAAGACCGCAGCCCGCGACCTGCTCCAGGCTGAGCGCAAGGCTGGGCACTGGGCCACCGCGGCCACCACTGCCGAGGGCGATACCCAAGCCGGCGCCCACGCCGACGATGAGATGGATCAGGACGACTGACCAAGTTTCAATAGACTCGGCGGGTGCCCACGCCCGCTCACGCTGATCTTCGAACCGCCCGGCGCCTTGTCGTCAAGGTGGGTTCCAGCTCGCTGACCTCAGCCGGTGGCGAACTCGATGCCGCCCGGCTCGGCGCGCTCGTGGACGTGATCGCGGCCCGCCGGAACCTCGGCACTCAGATCGTCCTGGTCTCCTCGGGCGCCATCGCGGCCGGCCTCGCGCCGCTGGGTCTGCCCCGTCGCCCACGTGACCTTGCTACCCAACAGGCGGCAGCCAGCGTTGGTCAGGGGGCTCTCGTTGCGGCGTACAGCCTCGCGTTCGGGGTGCACGACCTCACCGTGGGGCAGGTCCTGCTGACGGCCGACGACGTCACACGCCGTTCGCACTATGCCAACGCCCGACGGACCTTCAACCGGCTGCTCGACCTTGGCGTCGTCCCGGTTGTCAACGAGAACGACACCGTTGGCACCCATGAGATCCGGGTCGGAGACAACGACCGCCTTGCGGCGCTGGTCGCCCATATCGTCCACGCGGATGGGCTGGTCCTCCTCTCAGACGTCGATGCGCTGTATGACGGGCCCCCTTCTCGGGCGGGCACATCGCGAATTCCGTTGGTGCGCGGGCCTGTTGACCTCAAGAACATCAAGATCCGTGGCTCCGGTTCTGGCGCAGGCATCGGCACCGGGGGAATGACGACCAAGATCGAAGCTGCGGCCATCGCCACCGCGGGTGGCATCGCCACCATGCTGACCTCGACGGCGCAGGCCGGGCAGGCCATGGCCGGCCAGGACGTCGGCACGATGTTCGTGCCAACCGGCTCCCGAAGAGCCAGCCGACTGCTCTGGCTTGCGCACGCCACGACTGCGCGCGGCCGGTTGATACTGGACGATGGAGCGGTGGCAGCCGTCGTCGAGCGGCGAAAGTCGTTGCTGCCGGCCGGCATCATGCGGGTGGAGGGCCACTTCGTCGACGGGGACCCCGTCGACCTGTGCGACCCCGCCGGTCGCGGCGTCGCCCGGGGCCTGGTCAACTACGACTCCGCCGAGCTCCCAGGGCTGCTGGGTCGCAGCACGCACGACCTGGCACGCGAGCTCGGACCAACCTACGAGCGTGAAGTCGTGCATCGCGACGACCTTGTGCTGCTCTGATGGCGGCTTAGGCTGGTCCCATGGCTGAGTCGATTGATCCCGAGATCACCGAGCACGTCGCTGACCTGGCCGGTGCGGCCCGCCAGGCCTCGCGACGGCTTGCCCTGTTGTCGCGGGCCGACAAGGATGCCGCCCTGCGGGCGATGGCTGATGCCCTCGACTCAGCTTCGGGCGAGATCGTCGCGGCCAACGAGAAGGACGTCGCGCGAGGACAGGCGCAGGGGCTGGCGGAGGGACTGCTCGACCGGCTGGCGCTGGACCAGGCTCGGGTCAAGGCCGTTGCCCAGGCCCTGCGGGACATCGCCGGGCTGCCGGACCCGGTCGGCGAGGTGGTGCGCGGGTCGACGTTGGCCAACGGTCTGCAGATCCGGCAGGTGCGCGTGCCGATGGGCGTCGTCGCCATGATCTACGAGGCCCGTCCGAACGTCACCGTTGACGCTGCAGGACTGGCGCTCAAGAGCGGGAATGCGGTCGTGCTCCGGGGAGGCTCGGCAGCCAGTGAGAGCAATCGTGCCCTGGTGGCGGTGCTGCGCGCGGCCCTGCAGGCTCAGGGGTTGCCGCCCGGCGCGATCTGTCTGCTTGACGAGGGCGGGCGCGACGCGGTCCGGGCGCTGATGACGGCACGCGGTCTGGTCGACGTTCTCATCCCCCGGGGCGGTGCAGACCTGATCCAGACGGTCGTCCGTGAGTCGACCGTTCCTGTCATCGAGACGGGTGTAGGCAACTGCCACGTGTACGTCGATGCTGGCGCCGATCTCGACAAGGCGCTCGCCATCGCGGTCAACTCCAAGACACATCGGGTCGGCGTCTGCAACGCAGCCGAGTCGCTGCTTGTCCACCGCGCCATCGCCTCGAGGTTCATGCCGATGGTCTTGGCCCAGCTGGGGTCGGCCGGGGTCACCGTCCACGGTGACGCCGAGATGGAAGTGATGGCAAAAGAGGCCGGGGCGGCATACAGCCTGGCCACGGACGAGGACTTCGCCCGGGAGTACCTCTCACTGGATATCAGTGCGCGGATCGTGGACTCGCTCGATGAGGCGTTGGCCCACGTCCAGCGTTACGGCACCGGCCACACCGAGGCCATCGTCACCGAGGATCGCGGCGCCGCCCGCCGGTGGACCGCCGAAGTTGACGCGGCGGCTGTGATGGTCAACGCCTCGACGCGGTTCACCGACGGCGGGGAGTTCGGGTTCGGCGCCGAGATTGGCATCTCCACCCAGAAGCTGCACGCCCGCGGCCCGATGGGTCTGTCTGAGCTGACCACGACCAAATGGGTTGTCGAGGGCGATGGTCAGATCCGTCAATGATCCAGATTCGCCAACGGGCGAGATCGGTTGCTGATCAAGATCTGTGACGGATGCAGATCCCGGACAGAACGTTGGGCTTGGTCACCGGCTAGGCTGTGCTCATGTCGTTCATGCCAACAGTCGTCGCGCTGGCCACCGCAGGGACCGTGAAGCTGCGCGAGCTGCCGATGTCCCCATATGCCTATTGGGCAGTTTCCTTTGCATCCTTCCTGGTGCTCCTGGGGCTGCTGTGGTCCTTCCGCAACACTGCGGCCAAGTACGACACGCCCGTCCGTGTACAACATGGTGACTCGGGCGACTCGCACGGGTCAACCGATCCCGGAGCGCACCACTGACCAGGCGAATAGGTGTCATGGGTGGGACCTTCGATCCCGTGCCCACACCAGCATGCAGGTACATCGAGGGGCTGGATTGTGCTCTGGCGCAACGGTTCCGAAGGTCCGTGAGCACGTTCGGAGCATGCCGAAACATCTAGATACATCGGCGGCAGTATCACGCGAAGTATCACGGCTCAGTCTCCCAGCAGAATGACCCGCCCGGCACCCTTGCGTCTGTCGGTGGGAGCGAGTAGAACAACAGGACGGTCCCAGTCGGAGCGCTAACTCCAACCGGGACCTAGACCGAAACACCTTCTCTGAAAGGCGAAACGATCATGTGCCCAATTCTGTCCCAAAGTACGAATCTACGCATCATGCCTACTTCTGCACACGATGCGACAATCTCGCACGATGCACTATGTGAGAAGCCCCAAGCCTGCCAGTGCGCAGTACGCGAGATGGCGTGGCTGGCCCGCGAAGCCCTCGCACTGACCAGCGATAAAGAGCCGTGGCTGTTCTCGCTGGCCCGTGCGGCCGAGTACGCGACACGCAAGCACGCGCTCCTGGCCTACATCGAGGCGACACAATGAGCCCCTCGATCCCGCTGACGGACCCGTTGTCGCTCGCGTGGATCCAGTGGTGCCGCAACGAGCGCAAGCCTGTCAACACCGTCGCCCGCCGCATCTCCACCCTGAGGCAC
>CABDZF010000074.1_pt1 | contig 21924 bp, 19 predicted proteins | sample 3421651 | NCBI WGS metagenome assembly CABDZF01 (sample SAMEA5534339, study PRJEB31848) | metagenome | biome: tundra; feature: field; material: soil | place: USA | collected 2013-05 | depth 0.45 m | reverse complement strand
CCGTCGGCGTCGCCGACCCAGGTCTCTTCGGTGGCCGGGCCGGCGATCCGCATCCGGGCGATGTGGGTCTTGGGCAGCTCCCGCGTCCCGGCATAGACCCGGACGTGACCGTCCAGGTACAAGAACCCGACCGCGTCGGGACGCGCGCCGGCGTGGCGCGCCCCAACGCGGCCTGCAACGCGGCGCCCTTCCCGTAACCGGCGAGGTCGGCCAGTTTGCGGCGCAGCGTCTTGACCTCCGGGGCCCGATCCAAACCCAGGAGGCGGCCCAGGTCTGTTGGGCGGATCCGGGTCGCGCCCTCAGCGCGCGGCTCGCGCAGCAACGCCAAGAAGACGCCCATCAGCAACGTGACCCGCAGCCCGTAGAAGCCCTTGCGCATGGGCGGGAAGACCTCCGCCGCGACGGGCAGCAGCCCGGTCATCTCCAATGCGGGCAATGCCAACAACAACCCGGCCAGGGGCAGCTTGGCGCCTTCGGTGATCACCACCGGCGCCTCGATCAGGTCCCCGAACCGGGCCGCCACCCGCTCGGCCGTGCGTGGCACCGGCGCCGTCAGGACGACCAGGTCAGCGTCCCCGGCGCCGTCCGCGGGCTCGTAGGCGGCGACGTCGGGCTCGACCGGTACCTGATCCCGTGGGGTGACCCGGCCCAGAGCGACCCGGACCGTCGCGGTGGACACCCCGGCCGCCGCGGCGATCTGTTGCAACGTCAACCCGGTCGCCGCCAGCTTCACGATCCGCGCGGCCAGGGACGTGGTGAGCTTGCTGGGACGCCTGGGGCCGGGACGCTCGGTCACCAGCCCCAGCACCCCGCCGGTGCCGAAGGCCCGCTTCCAGCGCCACAACGTGGCCTCGTTGACCCCGAAACCGGACGCGACCTCAGCGACCGAGGCGATCTTGGTGGTGACCAGCTGCACCGCGGCCAACCGCCGGCCGGCCTGGTCGGCGCTGGCGTAACCGAACGTGGCCAACCCGAACACGAAGACCACACCGCCGTCCGGGCCCTCCAGCAGACCCGCCGAGGGACCCACCGAGCGGGCCCGCGCCGGCAGCAGCGCCAACACCGGCTGGTTCACTCGACTCATTCTGCCCCCTCATTGACCTTGCATCCATTATCTCAGACAACAGACATGAAGATGCGGAACGACACGCCGAAAAGCCTTACACAGCGAGGAAAGCGCAAGACCTACCCGGTTGCTATGTCAGGAGTTCTGGATTCCCGCGAGGGAGCGGCCGCATATGGGACACGCTGAGACGCGGGCGTTGGGGCGCGAGCCCGGCTCGATCCGCCGCAGCAGCATCCGTAGTCTCAGTTCTAGTCTCATTCGTCGTCGTCCGGCTGGGTTCGGTGACCGCCGCGGACGGGCTCGTTGAGTACGAAGCGGACGCCGACGACCATCCCTGAACGTGGGTTCGCAGAACTCGAAAGCGTGTGTGGGGGGAACTCCACCGTGGGTTCAAATCCCACCGCCTGCTGAGCAGGGTGTCCGCACCGTGGGCGTCCTCGACGTCGTCGTCCACGTCTGCGTCGTCTCCGTCCAGCGCATCCACCGGCTCCGGCGGATCATCCCCGGCCCGGACGACCGCGACCACGGCCATCACGAGCACGACCACGAGGAGCAGGTTGCGGGTGGCGAGGACGAGCCCCATCCCGAGCTCCCCGCCGACCACCCCGTTGTACCCGAAGGGGTAGACCGCCTGGGTGAGCGCGGCGACCACGAGCACCAACGTCGCGATGACCGGCCACGAGTGCCAGCGCTCCCGCGGCGGACGAGACGCCGCGTCATTGCCGACCCTGCACAGCGCGACCGCCACCGGCGGAGCCAACCAGCTGATGAACTGCGGCGAGCCCACCTTGTTCAGCACGATCAGCAGCGCCGACGTCGCGAGAGCACTGGCCAGCAGCGCGTGCGAGCCCCGGCGCCGGGCCCGCCAGATGAGGGCCGCGAGGACGACGAAGCCCATCAGGAGCATCGAGTCGAGCGCCGCATTGACCGGAACGGTCCCCGGCCCGGTGACCTCGAAGGTGTTGATGGCCGTGTTGTAGGTGATCGCGACGTCGTGGCGGCTGGACGCGGCCAGCACCCAGGGCGTCGCCGCGACCGACTCCACCTGGAGACCGCGATTGCCCTGGACCTTCAGGAAGCTCAGCAGGTTGGCTGCCCCGCCCCCGGCCACCACCGCACCGACGACGACGGCGCAGGTCACCGCGGCCGGCACGATGACGTCGCGCACCGGTCTCCGCACGGCGCTCGCGAGCGCGATCAGCAGAGCCCCTGGTGCGATCTTGATCCACGCTCCTGCGGTGAGCAGCGCCGCGCTGAACCGTGGGCGTTCCAGAGCCAGGCTCAGAGCGATGACCATCATCGGCGCGGTGATGCCTTCGAGGCGGCCGATCGCCACCAGGCCGAGCAGGGTCTGGAAGCCGAGCCACCACCACGCGCCGCGGACCCTGCCGCGGCGCACCAGGACGAGGATCGCGAACGCGTCGAGCGCCATCACCAGGGCGCACCAGGCCAGCTCGTACGTCGTCGTCGCGCTGGTGCCTTCCGCACCCGCGGCCACCATCGGCGCGATCGCCCCGGCTGGGTAAACCCACGGGAAGTCGAAGACGGGCCACGAGTGGGCGGCGAACCCGTTCGCCACGCACCACCGGTAGAGGTCGATGTCGTTGAACGTCTCCGGCTTGATCCGGGTCCCGAGCACCGTCAACCAGGCGTGCACCGCGAGGAAGCCGGCCAGCAGGGCGAGCGAGCTGCCGATCGTGAGGGTATGGCGCGAGCCGGTTGCGGGGGAGCGCGGCGAGCCGGTCGGGGCGGTGTGCCGCAACCGGGACTCCGTCGGGGCCTTGTCCACCACCGGCTCGCTCCTTCCTTCGGGTGACAGTGGGACCCAGCATCGCAGAACACGCCCCCGCCGATGCGCTGCTTGCGTGGGTCGGCGTGACGCTCTGGGCCCAGGCCCGTGGGGACGCGGGGTTCCCGTGAGGTGGAAAAGCGTCAAGCATGGCGGGTCGTGTCCTAGGGTAGGCGCCGGCCGGCTCAACTTATGAAAGCAGCAGAGGCCCAGCCGGTTAGGTTGTCGATCTCCTCGGGGTGGTCCTTGGTCGCCTGGGCAACCGCCGGGGCGAGAGAAAGGGTTGTCCCGACGACGTTGGCCCCACGCGCGAGAGTCCGCACGGTCGAGACGTAGGCATCGAAGAAGGACTGACCGTCCGCCAACCCGTCGGCGAGCGCGGCAGCAAAGACAGGTGCAACGACGCTGGAACCGATGGGCCACAGGTGCGCCACAACCGCCTGAGTTGGTCCCGCCGCTGCTCCTGCGAGGCTCAAGTCGCCGATACCCCCGTAGTGAAACGCGGCAGCGGAGTCGCAGGCGTTCAGGACCAGAAGTCTTCTGCCCTGTTCCTCGGAGCAGTCCGGGGGAGCGAGGTCCGCAAGGCCGACGCCACCATCCGGTGCTACTAACAGGCTCGCCTCCGTCGGCGCGAGCTGGTTCACCTCGCCGTGGCACCCGACCCAGACCAAGTCGAAGTCAGTCGAGCCGTAGTCGTGCAGAAAGCGCTCGCGCGTCATGTCGGCCTGCGACCGGACATCGACCGAGACCCCGGCCGCCTCGAGCCTGGGCACGAGCTCGTCCATCTCGCGCTGGTTGAACATCGACCCTTGGAGCCAAACGAGTGCGCGGCGAATCTGACGGTCAGGCAGCGGCGCACGCAGGCTCATCGAGAGAGGCAACGTCCACCCGCGTTGACGAACCATCAGACCCTGAATCGGCGCAGGGAGGCTCGGCAGGACCAGCATGGCTTGCAGGTCCGGACCGACGCGGTCCCCGGCGGTGGGGTGCTTCGCGGGCGGCGCCACGTGCAAGGCGGCGTAGTCGGTTGCAGCGGTAGCGAACTCGGCCCCGGCCTCCGGGTCGGGGACACCTCTGACCCCCGCCGGCAGCTTCGGTGCGACCGGATTGTCAGGCACCACGAGAGTGGTGCCGAGGAAGGCGTTTGCAGCGTCCACGAATCGTGCCTGATTGCCTCGCGCCTGCTTCGCCGCGTCAGGCCCGGGCTCGGGAGCGGTCACCGCCGCCCCGTCCACGGCCCACGTCGTACCGGTGCCGTGGCGAAAGCAGGCCAGGACCGAATGGCCCTGAAGAGCCGCCTTGTCCTCGCCGGGCCGCAGCCAAGCGGCCAGGATCCGCACGGCCTCGGTGACCTTGCCGGCTCCCAGCAGCAGTTGGGCTGCCGGCGCAACATGGGCAAGCTGGGTCGTCCGACGCTGCCGCGTCGTGACCACATCGGCACCGACGGCGATGGCAGAGCTGTACTCAGCTACGACTTCGAGCAGTCGATCGACGTCTTCAGCGATCGCTTCTGCACTCCCGCTGTAGGAGGCGACGAGTGAGTCGAGACGGTCGACGAGACGGACCTGCGAGACCGGAAGGGACAACAATGTCTCGCGGTGCAGCGCCTGGTTCTGCCCCGTCACCTCACCGGGCGTAAGGGCAAGGGTGGAAACCGCGACCGGGTCCACCTCTTCCCGAGTCCCTGCAGAGGCGACCAGCCGTTCCAGGGCGACGCCGACGGTGCGACAGAAGGTGGAGAGCCCTGCAACCTCGGCCCGGGTCTCCGGTGAGAGCCGAGACGCCCAGCCCAGGAACGCCCCGACCAGCGGGAGATGCTCGCCCACGCCGCGCCGGCGGAGCAGCAGCATCGCGACCGGTACCTGGTGGATCGCGGTAGGTCGCATTCCAGCCACGGCGGCGTCGTACGTGAACAGCGCCGTCAGCCACACGTCAACGACGTCCGGTGCCTCTTCTGCGAACGTTGGTGAGGCCAGCGCCACAGCCGGGCGGTCCATGAAAATCTCGATCTCGTCCTCGACCCTCCAGCTCTCGCAGAGCCCGTAGACGAGCCAGTCGTAGGCGTCGCCGGGACTGCTGACGTCGAGCGCCTGGGTTGCTGCGAACGCTGAGATCTCCAGCATCACCAGCGCACGGTCCCGGCGGTCGGCACCCGCGAAGGCGCCGACGGCGTCGATGAGGATGTCGCTGCGAACGCATCGGGCCAGCCTTATGACTGCGGCGGGTCCGTTGTCGAACGCCTGCGGGAGTTCGAGGTCAAACACGGAGCGGGCGACCTTGAGAGTCTTGGTCGAGTCCCGCGGGTCGATCTCGACAGCCCAGACTCTCTCGTCGTCGACCAGGGTGTGCGCGTGGGTCGCGGGGAGGAGGTCAGCGACGGAAACCATGGCGACCCTGCTTTCGATGAACTCGTGAACGGGTGGGCTTCAAACGTCCATGACGGCCACGATCTTGGCAGACATCCTCCTACGCCCTGGCCGGAGGACTGGGACCTAATGCCGATGTGCGGGCTCCAAAGGAGCGATTCGCGCACTGCACCATTCCGCCGCTTACCGTCCACGGTCCGGCGGCTGTGTCATCGCGTAGCCGCCAAGCACGGCCCGCACCGCCGGAGCTACGCCGATCCGGGCCATGAAGTCCGGGCCTCCGAGGTCCGCATTCCACTTGGTCCCGACCCCGTGCTGCCGGCCGCCCTCTTCGGGAAGTTGTCCCCAGGTCCGCCTTCTCGGTAGCCAACATGCAGCCGAGGATTCAACTACCGTCGTCGGCGCCCGAGCCATGGATGCCAGAGGCAACTCCCCAGCCGTTCAAGCGCCAGCTCATGTGCCTCGGTGACGGGTCCATGAGTGATCGCCCATCCGTCCTCTCCGTTCGGGCCAATCCCATGCTCGAAGCGAGTCGAGCGCCGATGCACTTCGACTGCCTTCATGTAACCTGCGACCACCCCGCGGGGCAGGCCAGCAAGGATGGCGCTTGCTTCGAATGCAGAGAGCGCCCGAGTGAACTCTTGATAGCGGTCCTGGTCAATGCGCAGCGCCTCGACGTCTGTAAGTGCTCGCCTAACCTCCGCGCGGGCTGCCACTCGCTCGCGGCGCTGCGTCACGAGTGGAGCTACGAGCCCGCCGATGATGGCGGCTCCCAACGAAGAGATCAGGGTCACCCAAGGTGTCATGGACCAATGGTGGCCGTGGGCTCTGACACGAGCTCTCGGCACTCGCGTGAGGGGGAGAAGGTCAGGCCGTTCTCGGCCAGCGCGGCGATGCGCATCGCGGCCTGCCGTATGACTTCGACGGCGACGTGGTCCGGCGGTTCTGGCCCTGCGTTCACTGCCGACTCGCCGGCAAGCGCGGGAGATGGTGGAAGTCGCGGGAGGGATTAGACATCAGATCGGGATACACGGGTTCAGGCTGCACCAACCCTGCCAACTATGCCAGCCACCTCCAACGGGCGCTGGCTCCGCGCTACCGGCCGCGTCGCCTCACACAGGGATCGGCTTGCGGCCACCGTCCCTGACCTGAGACGACGAAGACAAGACGATGACCCTGTCTGCGCCAATCTTGTCTACAACTTGAGGGTGGCACTCAGAGCCCTGACTGCCAGGTCCCAGGTGCGACCGCTGGGTTTCGACCCGGCGACCGCGTCCCAGGTGTCCCGACCCGTTCCAATATGTCCCACGAATCTCAATTCGGCGTTCCGCCTGAGACGGAGTGGGACGACTGAGACGTCGCTGGTTAGCAATCTGGTCACGGATCTGGTCACGGGCCACACATGCAAGAGGCCCTCTCCCAATGGGAAAGGGCCTCTGACCTGCGACGACGTTGGTAGCGGGGGCAGGATTTGAACCTGCGACCTCCGGGTTATGAGCCCGGCGAGCTACCGAGCTGCTCCACCCCGCGTCGGTAAATGCAACCCTACGCGAACCGGGCGGACACGCCTAATCCGCCCGGTTCCTGGCGTTTCCATGCGATCACGGCTTCGCAGTCGCGCTGGGCGCGGGTGCAGGCGTGGTCTTTGTACCACTGGGCGCCGGGAGTGTCACTGAGCCCGAGGGAGCAGCGGCCACCGCGTCGGCGATCGCGGCCTGCAGCCGCTTCTGGGCGGCACCGTAGGCCGCGAAGTCCCCGTTCTTGAGGGCGGTCTGCCCGTCGGAGAACGCCTTCTGCACCGCGGCGAGAGCAGCCTTCAACGCCGGAGTCGAAGGCGTCACGCCGGCGCCGGTCCCACCCACAGCAGGAGGCGGTGTCGTAGTGCTCGTGCCCGAATCCGCCGTAGCCACACCCGAGCTACCACCGAAGAGCCCATCCAGAGCCCCTTGCAGGGTGTCCGACCATGCGAGCTGGTTGCCGAAGGCCACGACGATCGCCCGAGCCAACGGGAACGAAGACGTGGTCTTGGCGCTGACATAGATGGGCTCGACGTACAGCAGTCCACCGCCCACTGGCAGGGTCAGCAGATTGCCCAGCGCGATCTGGGAGTCCTGGGTCCGGTTGTTGTTGAGGAACTGAGAGAGCGTCAAGGTGAACCGCGGGGACGAGATATTGGAGGACTCGATGTCGTTCTGGACCTGCCCCGGTCCCTTGACTGTCGTGTCGCGCGGCAGTTCGAGTACCCGCAACACGCCGTACCCCGGACTACGCTTACCGGCCACATTTCCGGCATTTGCGTCAGCGGCCATGAACCCGGCCAGCACCGGGCGGTTTCCGGTCGGCATGAAAGTGGTCGTCAGCGAGAACGACGGCGACGGCTGACCTGGCATGGCGATGCTGAGGTAGTACGGGGGCTGGTCAATGGTTTGCGCCTGCGTCGGGTCATCAGGAATCGTCCAGAAGTCCTGTCCACCGTAATAGGCGCCCGGATCGGTGACGTGGTACGTGGCCATCAGGTTGCGCTGGACCTTGAACAGATCCTCGGGGTAGCGCATGTGCGCCATCAGGTCGCCGCTGATCTGCGACATCGGAAGGACGGTGCCACCGAAGGCCTTCGACCATACTTTCAACAACGGGTCGGTGTTGTCCCAGGCATACAGCTTGACGCTGCCATCAAAGGCATCGACCGTGGCCTTGACCGAGTTGCGCATGTAGTTGACCTGCGCTGCCTGGAGGGCCTGGACGCTGGTGGTCCGCGCCGTCAGCGAGTCTGCGGTCACGCTGTTGATCTGCTGCAGCCTGGAGTATGGGTAGTCTGCCGACGTCGTGTAGCCGTCGATGATCCACTGGACCCGGCCGTTGACGACCGCGGGATAGCTGTTCCCATCCAGGGTGAGCCATGGCGCCACCCGCTCGACCCGCTCCTGCGGGGTGCGGTGATCGAGCAGCCGCGAGTTGGAGTTGACGGTGTTCGAGAGCAAGAGGTTCATCTCGCGGTATTTGATCGCGTAGGCGGCCTTGCGGGCGAAGCTGCCGATGTTGACGCCACCGTTGCCGGTATAGGTGGTGTTCTGCTGGCCGGTCGCACTCGAGTTGGGGTAGTCGAGCTCTTTGGTCGGCCCGCCCTTGGGGCCGCCGACGATCGAGTAGTCCGGCGAGGACTGACCGAAGTAGATGCGCGGCTCGAAGGAGCCGAGGGGCCCCACCGGCGGGATGTTCTGCTCGTAGAAGACCGGTTGACCGTCCTGACCGCTGCGGTTGCCGTACGCCGCCACCACACCGAAACCGTGCGTGTAGACCGTGTGGTCGTTGACCCAGTTCCGTTGGGAGGCCGGCAACCCGGCCAGATCCAGCTCGCGCACCGCGACCACAGTGTCTCGTAAGGCGCCGTTGATCTTGTAGCGGTCGACGTCCAGGGCATCGGAGAACTGGTAGTAGGTCTTGACTGCCTGCAGCTGTTTGAACGTCGGGGACACGACACTCGGGTCCACCAGGCGGATGCCAGGGATGGTGGCGGTGTCGTTGGCCAGCTGCCCCTTGCTGGGCGTGGTCGAAGCCTGGTACTGGGTGACCTGCGCTCCATCCAGTCCGAAGGCCATCCTGGTGGCCTTGATGTTGCGATCGATGAAGGGGGCCTCAAGGGACTTCTCGGACGGCCCAACCTTGAACTGCTGGACCATCGCCGGATAGATGCCTCCGACGACGATCGCACAGACCGCCAGTAGCCCGACCCCAACGACCGGTAGGCGCCACGAGTGAGTCCAGATCGTCGCGACGAACAACCCGGCACACATGACACCGGCGACCGCCAGGATCGCCTTGGTGGGCAAGACCGCATGTTGGTCGGTGTAGGTCAGTCCGGTGATGAGGCGAGAGTCCTTCGTCGTCAATGAGTAGCGGTCCAGCCACCAGCTAGCGGCCCGAACGAGGACCAACGCAGCCAACAGCAGCGAGAGGTGTATGCGCGCCGCGCTGGTGGTCCGCTCACCCTTGGTCTGAAGCTGCAGGCCCCCGTAAACGTAGTGCGTGACGGCCGCGGCCAGCAAGCCAAGGATCAGGGTCATGGTGAGGAACCCGACGATGAACCGAAGCCAGGGCAGGGTGAAGACAAAGAACCCGATGTCAAGGCCGAACTGCGTGTCCTTGGACCCGAAGGGCACCCGGTTGACCCACAGCAGGAAGGTCTGCCACTGGCTGGCGCCGGCCGACCCGGCAAAGATGCCCAGAACCACGGGGGCGGCGATCGTGGCCAGCTTGCGCAGTGGCTCGAGAAGCTCGCGGTAGTGGTCAAGGTTCTGCTGCTCTTCGGAGACCGGTGGATAGACCGGACGCGTGCGGTAACCGATCAGCAGGCTGGAAGCGACGACGGCGGCGGTGAGCAGACCACACACCACAAACAGCCCGATCTTGGTCCACAGCTCAACCCAGAAGACCTTGGTGAAGCCGACACTGTCGTACCAGAGCACATCGGTCCACAGCTGCGCCGCAAGGGTGACGACCAGGATGAGGATGCCCAGGATGACCAGAGTCGGGACGAGCGGACCTCTGCGGCGCAGCGAGAACTGCGGCATGGAGGGCCTTGCGGCGCCACCTCCCATGCGACCGGATCCGAACCCGCCGGAACCGCCCCGGGGTCCACCAGATCCCCCGTCGCCCGAACCGCCAAACCAGTTACCTTGACTCAAGACATCGCCCGATCTCACCGTTGCCGCGCAGGAATTGCGCGACCTCCTGGGTAGTCCAACTTACCCACTCACGGTCCGGTTCCCGTCAAGACATGACGATGCGGCAACATTGAGCTGTGACCAGCGCCTTCCAGCCGATCTTCAGTCCCCTTGTGACGTCCGCCCTCGAGACCGAACGCCATGTTGCCGCAGCCGGCTGGGACCAGCCGCCCCGACTGTTCGCCCTGGTCAGGACCGCCGGGCTACTCGACCGGGAGCCGCACCTGCAAACCCAGCTCGGTCAGGGCGAGGAAGAGGGGCTCACCGCGATCGAGCAGGAGGGCCTGCCCAACACCTCATCCCTGGAGTCCCTCCTTGCCCAGCTCGCCTGGCCGCAGGAGGTCGACGGTGTGGCATTGGCTGTCGAACGGCTGGTGGTGCCGCCGGAGGCCGAGCGCGACCTGCCCGAGAACCCCGACCAGGCGGCCGAGGCCCTGGCCGCCCACCCTGACCGCAAAGACGTTCGACTGCTCGTGGCGGTGCTGCGCGACGGCGAGTCCGCCTGTCTGCTGCGCCAACGCGATCACGACACCGATGACAAGGTCGCCTCCGGACCCGACATCGCGCCCGGTCTGGTGCAAGCGCTCAGCGCCACGTTGCAGGACTGACCGACGCTAGATGGACCAGCGGCACCACGGCCAACAAGCCGGTATACCCGTGTGCGTGCTTGTTGGTGCCTACCTGCAGGTCGGCAGCGACGCCCCGCGCTTGGCTGCGATTAGCTCGACGGCATCGCGCGACTGGTTGAACGTCGCGACCTTGACGACCCTCAGCCCGTCGGGGATGTGGCCCATGACCTCGTTGCAGTTGTCCGCCGGAGCAAGGAACCACATGGCTCCGCCCCTCTTGGCACCCACCAGCTTCTGCTGGATTCCACCGATCGGCCCGACGTTGCCTGCAGAGTCGATCGTCCCGGTGCCGGCGATGTTGGCGCCTCCGGTGAGAGAGCCGGGCGTGAGCTTGTCGTAGACAGCGAGGGAGAACATCAGCCCCGCGGACGGTCCGCCGACATCGCCAGCGTTGATGCTGACCTTGGTCGGGAAGACGAACTCAGTTCGCAGAAGGATTCCCACCACCGCATGGCCCGCTACGTTGGCGGTCTTGACGGTGAGCACCTGTTCCTTGCCTTTCCTGCGCACCTTGAACACGGCGCTCTCGCCCGGCTTGTGCGCGCGGATGGCCGCACGGACCGAGTCAGGGTTAGTGATCGTCTTGCCGTCGATCGAAACCACGACGTCATCGGCCAGCAGGACCCCCTGGGCCGGCGAGTCCTTCGTCAGAGAACCGATGGAGACGACTTCAGGAACCGTCTGGCCCAGCGCCCGCAGGGCGACGGCAATCGCCTCCTGCTGCGAGTCGGCCATCTCGGCTGCGCCCTCGTGGTCAACCTGTTTGCTTGTCACACCCTTGGGGAACAGTTCATCCTCGGGCACCACCGTGTTGGTATGGTCGAGCTGGGCGCTGAGCCACTCCCAGCCATTGACCGGGTTCGTCGGGCCGCCCAGCACCGCGACCGTGGTGAAGTCCAGAGCTCCGGTTGTGGGGTAGGTCGACCTGCCCGCGACCGTGATCAGCGGCGAGCCGCTGGGACCCTTACCCAAAGTGTTGGTGACCGGACCGGGCTGGAGGATGGCATATGGCAGATGGACCATGCCCATGACGGCGCCCAGGGCGATCCCGACGAACATCGCGATGAGCCCCATACTCGCCCGCCTGCCCAGACCCGTGCCGGGTTGTCTGGCAGTGACCACGGGCGGGCCTTCGGTGTCGATCACGGCGTACCCACCCATTCATCGCTGCCGTCATCAAAGACCTGGTGCTTCCAGATCGGGACCGTGGCTTTCACGGCGTCGATCAGCTCACGGCATACGTCCAGCGCAGCGCCACGGTGCACTGCACTGACGGCGACAACGACCGCGATATCTCCGATCTCGAGGTGACCGACACGGTGCACCACCGCGACGCGAATGACCTCTCCTGCGGTGGCCACACGCTCGGCGAGCTCCCGCAGCACCTGCGGGGCGCTCGGGTGGGACGTGTAGTCCAACGCCTCGACGCTGCGGCTGTGGTCACGCTCGCGCACGACGCCGATGAAGGTGGCAATCCCTCCGGCTCGAGGGTGCCGAACAGCATCGAGCACCTCATCGACAGACAGCGGGGACTCGCGGATGTCCGCGAGCACGGCCTCCGCGCCGACTCCGGTCCCGCCGAGGCCGCTGATGGTTCGGCTCATGTTCCAACTCCCTTGCGACGACGTCGTCGCATGATGGCGGCGGTGCCCACAAGTGCCACTGCTGCACTCGCTGCGCCAAGCGCCGCGTCCTTACGGTCAAGCCTGCGAGCGGCCATGCCATGGTGGCCTCTGATGCTCTCGATGAGCACACCCAGGCAGGTCACATTGTCGTATGCCGGTTGCCAACCTGCCTCTCCCAGCGTCGCAGACGAGATGGCCCACGGGTAAACCGCGTAGGCCAGATCGCTTGCCGGAAACGGCAGTATGCCCACTCGGTGCAGCCGCTGGCCAATCCCCAAGGCCATGCTCTCACTGAGCTCGACCCGAAGCATCCCGCTGGCCGACTCGACCTCCGCCTGCGTCATCCAGCCCTGCGACCCCACCGTGACCACAGGCCCAAGACCCAGTTCGACGGTGGTGACCAGCGCGCTCGCAAGATCCTCCACATGACAGAACTGCCACGCCGGGGAACCTCCTTTGACCGTCAGCAGACGGGGCGCCTCGAAGTGCCGGGTAATGATGGTGTCAATGCCGGTACCGACCAGGGCTGCCGGACGCACCACGGTGATGGCCAGGCCGGGGTGGACCTCGCCTGCAGCCCGCAGGATCTGCTCAACAGCCAATAGGTCACCAACCATTCCCTCATCAGGGTCGGCAGCCAGGGGTGCGTCTTCGGGCAACGGCACGGCGTTTGCCGGTGACGCGCCATAGGTCATGGCGCTCGTGACGACGACCAGGCGCGCGACGCCAGCGGCCGCAGCCGAGATCACCACAGTCTGGATCTGGCGTATAGCCCATTCGCGGCGGGTCCGAGCACTCATTTTGAGGTCAGCCGACAGGTTCGTGCTGGCCGCCACGTGGACGAGGGTGTCGACACCGCGCAGACACCCGGCCAGCTCGGGAGAGTCCAGGTCAGCCAATCGCCAGTGCACCCCGTCGGCACTCCCACGCTCGGTACCAAGCCCTACCACGGTGCCAATGGCACTGCCAGCAGCGGAACGCGCCAGCAGCGCACGCGCGATGCGATCGCCCACCGGTGTCGCCGCACCGGTTACTGCGACGGTCATCGTTGTTCGCCGGGAACGAATCCGTACCCTGGGGGAACTCACTGGGACCTCCTCATGTTTATCTATTGAGAGATCATCTTCTCAGGAGATCAAGGAGTCCCGCGTGTCTGATCATCCCCAACAAGGGCCAGCCAACCCCGACGAGCCGGATGAGCCGGACTTCGCGGCGCTGCTCGCCTCGATCCTTGGCTCAGCTGACAACCCCGAGGTGGCCAAGGCGCTGGCTGCCATGGGCATCGACAAGATGGACCCCGGCACCATGGCCATCATCGGAGCCCAGCTCAAGTCCATGCTCTCCGGCGACCACACTGAGCCGTTCAATGTCGAGCTCGCCACCGACGTCGCTCGCAAGTCCGTTGCTGCAGAAGGTGACTCGACCGTTGGTGATGTCGCTCGCCGCGAGATCGAGCAGGCCGTAGAAGTCGCCCACCTCTGGATCGACGCCGTGACCGACCTGCCGGCCCCCGCCGGCGCCGTCCACGCCTGGAGCCGTGCCGAGTGGGTCGACCAGACGATGCCCATGTGGCGTGAGCTCGTAGAGCCGGTCGCTGCCGGGGTGAGCACGGCCGTGGTGGCCGCCATGCGCTCTCAGATGGGTCAGCTCGGGTCGGGCGAAGAGCCCACCGCGATACCAGGGCTGCCTGCAGGCCTGGATCCCAGCGCACTCATGGGCCAGGTGGAACCGATGCTGGCGCAGATGAGCGGGACGATGTTCGGCGTTCAGGTGGGTCAGGCCGTGGGCGCGCTCGCCGGGTCCCTGGTCAGCGGGACCGATGTCGGGCTCCCGCTCGTGCCCGGCCACGGCGTCGCACTGCTGCCGGCCAACATCGCGACCTTCGCAGAGGGGCTCGAGGTCGAACTCAGCGAGGTGCGCCTGTATCTCGCGGTACGCGAAGCCGCACGCGTGCGGCTGTTCGCTGAGGTCGCCTGGCTCGGTCCACAGCTCGTTGCCGCCGTCCAGGCCTACGCCCGCGACATCAGCATCGACACCGAGGGAATCGAGTCAGCCCTTCAGTCGATAGACCCGTCCGACCCCGACGCCATGCAGTCGGCGTTGACCAACTCGTTGTTCACCCCCGAGCCCAGCCCGGCGCAGCGACTGGCGTTGATCCAGCTCGAGACGTACCTCGCTCTGGTGGAGGGCTGGGTGACTGTCGTCGCCGACCGCGCCACCAGCAAGCACCTACCCCACCCGGCTGCCTTGAATGAGGCGGTCAGGCGGCAACGCGCCACCGCCGGCCCTGCCGGGCAGATATTCAGCCAGCTGGTCGGCCTTGAGCTACACCCCCGCCGGTTTCGCGACGCGGCCAACCTCTGGGCGGCGCTGGAGTCAAGGGGCGGCGCCACGGCGCGCGACAGTGCCTGGGAACACCCCGACGTGGCTCCCACCGCGGCCGACCTTGACGACCCGCTCGGGTATGTGGACCGGTTCTTGTCCAGGGGGACCCAGGACGAGATGGACGCGGCGCTGGACGCCATGCTCTCCGAAGGTGGCTCGGGCAACGAAGGTGAATCAGGCAAACCCTAGTCAGGCTCCGGCGCCGTCATCGCTCAAGTCGTCAGTGAGGTCATCGGGCCACCGGAGACCGGCCGTGGCCGCGACGCCCTCCAGATAGCCTCGCGCCCGCTCCGTGCGCGGGTAGGACTCCAACAGTGACCAGAACTCACCACCGTGGCCGGGCTGAAGCAGATGCGTCAGCTCGTGCAGGATCACGTAGTCGAGCACCCACGAAGGCATTCCCTTGACCCGCGCCGAGATGCGGATCGTCCCGTCGGCCGGTGTGCAGGACCCCCACCGGGAGTTCTGGTTGGTGACCCAGGTGATGCTGACCGGCTTGGCCAGGCCGCCCAGAAATCGCCGGGACAGGTCAGCGGCGCGCACCAAAAGCTGCTCGTCGCTGGGCCGGCGACGTTTGTCCCCGGCAGCCAGTCTGAGGATCATCGCGTCGACCCACGTTCGCTCCTCGTCAGCGGAGAACCGCGCCGGGATGAGCACGATCGTCCGGCCGCCCTCGCGATAGGCACTGACCGTCCGGCGTCTCTGCCGGCTGCGCCTGACCTCGATCTCATCCGTGTCCACCTAGAGAATCTAGGCCAAGAGTCTGACAAATCACATCGTTTCGCGCTCAAGAGTTCGGTTATGCCGACATGAAGACTCGGGCGCGCAGACACCCGGACCCGTCCCAGCCGAAGGCCTCAGGTCGTCATCCGGGGGCATTTCGCCCCTTCGCCTAGCTCGTCCCGCCCATGGGGCGAAAATGGACCAGCCGAACTTGAGCACAAGAAACACGCTCCAATGCACTCAGTTGTGCTCAGCCTGGTCTAGGGTGACACGAGTCCGGTGCCGCACACAGCGGTTGGAACGAAACAGGAGACATCGACAAATGGCAGAGTCTGTAGAGACCGGCGAAACGTACACGGGCGACTTCTACTGCGTGAAGTGCAAGGAGAAGCGAGACGCCACTGGCAAGGTCGTCGAGACGAACGGCCGCCGCATGGCCAAGGGCAAGTGCCCCGTCTGTGGCACGAACCTCAACCGTATTCTCGGCAAGGCCTGACTAGCCACCGAACCTCGCAAGGGGCGGCACCAAAGCATCATGCTTCGGTGCCGCCCCTTCTCATGTCATGCCTGGGTGCCGCCCCTTTCTACGACAGCGTTGACTCACAACGCTCGTAGAGCGCCCCTTTCCGGGTGGTCCGGTCTCATAGGCCACAAGAAGTGGCTGGCTGGTTCCCGCCTCAACAGGCAGCACCGACAGCTGCGCGCCGCCAGATACCCCGTCAGCGGGCAGGTCCGGCCTGCCTTATGCCCAACGAAGATCTGCTGCAGGTTGGCGTGTCGCTCAGGTCAGCACCGGAGCAAAGGCGTGAACACGCTGGACCTGGAGGTCGGGGGCTTCGGGGCGGTGCGAGGCAGACCACCTTCGGCGCGGCTTCGCATTCACCTGCCAACCCTGATCTTGTCCTGCGGTCCGCGGTGGGGGCGGTCCACGCCGGACGAGGGCAAGCCATGGCTGCGACGCGGCACACCGGTGGTGGTACAAGACTCACCGGGCACAGGTCTGCCCGCTGATCAACGGGGGCTCGGAGCCATGGCTTTCCTGGCTGGATCTGCACCGCTGCGACAGGGATGCTGCCTGGCCCACGTTGTTTTCCCAGCTCTGTGCCGGCCGCTGCGTCCCGGCGCATCAGTCAATCCCGAAAGCACGTTGACCGCCATGACCATCGGGGTCGCGGCAATGAGCGCGCACACGCGCCTGATTGGCAGCCGGTGCCGGGTGATCTCTGCCTCGAGCTCTCACTGCCGTGGCCGGTGATCCTCAGCCGGCATGGGTTTTCGCCATCCACTTTGCTAGTGCACAGCTTGGCACGCGACAATGGCCGGGTGAGCGAACTCCCCCGCAGGGCAGCGATGCGCACGGTCAAGCTCGCGGCGTTGCCGCTGGGGCTCGCCGGCCGCACCGCGATGGGGCTGGGCAGGCGAGTCGGCGGAAGGTCAGCCGAGCTCGTGGCCGCGGAGGTCCAGGCTCGCACCGCTGATCAGCTCTTCAAAGTCTTGGGCGAGCTGAAAGGTGGGGCGATGAAGTTCGGCCAGGCACTGTCAATCTTCGAGGCAGCCATGCCCGAGGATCTTGCCGGGCCATACCGCGCAACGTTGACCAAGCTGCAGGATGCCGCGCCGCCGATGCCCGCCTCGATCGTCCACGCCGTGCTGATCGCAGAGCTAGGGCCGCGCTGGAGGCAGAAGTTTCTTTCGTTCGACGACAAACCTGCAGCCGCGGCGTCGATCGGCCAGGTGCACCGTGCCGTTTGGAAGGACGGCCGTCACGTGGCCGTCAAGCTGCAGTACCCCGGTGCCGGCCAGGCACTCATCAGCGATCTCAACCAGGTGTCACGGGTGGCTCGCCTTGCCGCAGTCTGGATCCCGGGACTGGACATCAAACCGATCCTCGATGAGCTGAAAAGCCGGGTGGCCGAGGAGCTGGACTACGGACTGGAGGCCAAGTCCCAGAAGGCTTTTGCTGCGGCCTTCGCTGGCGACCCTGAGTTCGCCATCCCTGACGTGGTCCACCACAAGGGCAACGTGATCGTCAGCGAATGGCTCGACGGGACCCCCTTGTCGACGATCATCGCGACTGGTTCCCAGAAGGATCGCGACGCCGCTGCCACCCGTTACCTGGAGTTTCTGCTGGCGGGGCCCCAAAGGGCCGGTTTGCTGCATGCCGACCCACATCCCGGGAACTTTCGGATGCTGCCCGACGGCCGGCTCGGGATCCTCGACTTCGGCGCGGTCAACCGGTTACCTGATGGCCTCCCGGTCGAGATGGGTCAACTCCTGACATGGGCCTTGATGGGCGACGCCAAAGGCTCTCTGGAAGGCCTGCGCCGCCAAGGGTTCGTCAAGGACTCGATCGACATCGACGCCGACGCGCTGCTGGCTTTCCTCGGGCCATTCATGGAACCGCTGCGGACCGACACCTTCACGTTCTCACGAGCATGGTTGCGCTCAATGACGTTGCACCTCAACGATCCACGCCGCCCCGACTTCATGATGGGCTTCAAGCTGAACCTGCCACCGTCATACCTCTTGATCCACCGGGTATGGCTCGGCGGCATCGGCGTGCTCTGCCAGATCCAGGGAGAGGTGCCCGGCCGTGCCATCCTGGACGGCTGGCTGCCCGGCGCCGACCTCCCTCCCTTCGACCTTCTGCTTTCCCAAACCTGACCAAAGTCGCGGCTCCGCCGCCCTTCAAAATGCGGTGCGGCGGTTCATCGCCAAGGCTGGCGACGGTGCGGGCGAGGTCACCTCACCACCAGGCGGAGTCGAGCTTGCCCTCGATACTGCGAAGGTTCTCACGACTGCAAAGGTCGCAGGTCCAGACCTGGCGACCCTTCTCGACGCCGAACGCCCAGGTAAGGCGAGCCGCGGACTCGTCCTCCGGTATACGTCCACACGTCGCGCAGACCGTCAGCGCCGCCCCCTGGTTCATCGCTCCAGTCTCCACCCCCAGCCCGGCTCCCCACGGTATCTTCAGGGGAATGGCCACCCCCTTGATCGAACCTCGTACCTCACGGCTCGTCTTGCGACAGTGGTGCGAGCGTGACCGGGCGCCGTTTGCCAAGCTGAACGCCGACCCCCTGGTGATGGAATACTTCCCGGCCGTGCTGAACCGCGACCAGTCCAATGCCATGGTGGATCGCCTCGTCAACCAGCTTCAGCGTGACGGCTACGGCCTATGGGCAGTCGAGATCAGGACCAGCGGCGAGTTCATCGGGTATGTCGGCTTGGCGGTGCCCGGCTGGAGAGCGGCGTTCACGCCGTGCACCGAGATCGGCTGGCGCCTCGCCAGGTCAGCCTGGGGTCACGGTTATGCGACCGAGGCCGCAAATGAAGCACTGGCAACGGCTTTCGGCCCTGCCGAACTGCACGACGTGGTCTCCTTCACGACGACCAGCAACCTTCGTTCGCAGCATGTGATGCAACGTGTCGGTATGACCCGCGACCCGTCGGAGGACTTCGACCACCCGCTGCTCACTGACGGTCCACTGCGCCCTCACGTGCTCTACCGGCTGAAGAGGGCTGACTGGGAAGGCAGAGGGCCGATGCCAACATCGCGAGCACCGTCCCTGGGTCTGGCAGGTGGCTGCCAGTACCGTCACTAGGTCTGGTCGTGATCTGGCAGCAGGTAGATGAACCCGGGGCCCTCATCACGAAACGGGATGTCGAGGCGTTCAAGGGCTGGCCGCCACGAACCGGTCACGGTGGGGTCCGATCCCTCAAAACCGTGGTCGGCGGTGAGCAGGAACGTCACCTCGTCGGTGATCCCGAGCCCGTCCAGGTGCTCCAGGAACGACATCAGACGCGAGTCGGAGTCACGCAGCGAGTCACGAGCGATGTCGCTTCGCGGACCGCCGGCGTGATGTCCGGCATCACTGACGACACCGGCCCACCAGGTCAGGGCGGGTGCCGACTCCAGGCTCCCCCACAGCTGTCGCATCTGTTCCAGACCGAGATCGTCGACCTGGGTACACCAGGAGTAGTAAGAGTCGTCGAGGTGGGCCCGGTCATGCAGGTGGATCGATTTGGCCGCGTCTGGCAGCCGGTCACCCAGGCCGCCAGCCCCTGACGAGATGCCACTGTCGCGGATAATCGCCATGGTGGAGTAGTCAGCGCCACGATCCACAGCCTCGTTGACGCAGGCGGTCCGCGGTGGATCCCCTTGTGGTGAGTCTCTCGGCCTTCCATCTTTTTGTGGGACGAGACTGTTGACCATCTCGAACACCGTCCGAACCCCCGGACGCAGCCACTCGGCGCTGCGGTGCCAGGCCGCGGAGTCGTTGGCCACCACCTGCTCACCGGTCCCCCGGTCATAGAAGACATTGCCCAGGACCCCATGGCGACCCGGTCCGACACCGGTCAGGATCGAGGCGTGATTGGTCAGGGTGACGCTCGGGAAATGCGCCACCGCTCCGCCACGCAATGCCACGCCGTTGCCGATGAGCCGGGCGATGCCGGGAAGCTCGCCGGACTCGGCCAGATGCCACAGGTCTCCGCAATGAGCGCCGTCCCACAGAACACCGATCACTTTGGGTTGAACCAACTGCTCACCGCCGAGATACGCAGTGAGCACGCGTCCGTCCAACGAGTCACCGCCGCCGTCGCGCAGGTCGGCATCGGGGACTCCGGCGAGCGCGGCCAGAGTGGGGCAGACATCGACGAGCCTGGCGTGCGCGCTCACGAAGCCACGCTTGGCAACTCCCTTGCCGGACAACAACAAGGGGGCCCTGGACTGGATCACATCGAGCGAGCCGTGTTCGCCCACATGGCCGCCCTGCTCCGGGAAGAAGTGGCCAGGTGTGTGCATCACCGCGACGTCAGGACTGCGGGTGGGATCGGCGAACAGCGAGAGTATCCGCGACGCGGCATAGGGATAGGCGTTCTCCCACGAGTTGCGCGGTCCCGGGCTGGCACACTCGCGGTCATAGGGCAGGAAGGCCATCGGGTCCTCGCTGGCGATAGGATCCAGCCCCTCACAGACCTCATGACGCCCGTCCAGGTGAAGCCGAACCCTGCCGCGATGACTGGCAGCCATCGCCACCGGATCGCCGCAAGGATCGTCCGGATCGACTTCGACCCACACCACGAGATCAACGATGAAGGCAAGGTCAGGTGAGGTCAGCGCCCTGACAACGGACTCACGTCGTGTCGATACCTGCGCCGCAGAGAGAATGCTCACGAAAGTCGACTCTAGGCCCCAACACCGCAACCCCGGAACGACCTGACTTCCGGTCTGAGTGGGGTAAGTGGCGACGGGCGACCAGAGCAGAGGATGAACAGGTCTCGGTGACCCAGGCACCCTCCGCCTCCGAAGTCGACCGGTTCCTCAGACGCCCCGACTTCAGCCCGCGGGATTCTCCCGACGCGCCAACCGGGCGTCGAGCTTGATCCGCAGCGAGCTGCGGGTCTTTCCCGGGAGCTCAGAAGCACGTGAGAGCTCAGCCCTTCGCTCTCGGACGAGCATTTCGTTCGGTGATGAGTACATGGTGTTCAGTGATGAGTACATGGTGGAGCTCCTTGAAAAGGTTTGCCGACCATCGCTGTGAACGAGGTCGAAAAGGGGTCGGACGCGTGGTCCAGCACTGCACATGAAGAGCAGAAGCAGCCGGCGAGCTGTCGACTGACCTCAGGCGGCGGCCGGGTTCTTACGCGGACGTCCACGGGGACGCTTGCTCGCGACGATCGCCCCCTGGACGAAGAGCTCACCGCCCCAGACGCCCCACGGCTCCTGACGCTCAAGCGCACCGGCAAGGCACTCCGTGAGCGCCGGGCACGCCTCACACAAGGTCTTGGCGACCTCGACGTCGACCGGGCTCTCGGCAAACCACAGCCCGGCGTCGTACTCCAGACACGGGATGTCAGCACGAGCGTCGCCGGCCTGCTCGTTCAGGTCAGTCAGTGCGGTGAGCTGCATCGGGTGTCGCCTCCTTGGTGTCGTCTCCCCCGGTCGGGGGGTGTTCTTGATCTGTGGGCACAGATGTCGGGACAACGCAAAAGCCGCGGATCCCGGATGTCGGGTTCCGCGGCCTGGAGGTGACCTGATCTGAAGAAGCTAGATCAGTGGTCTCCCGGACACGCAGGGGGGCGCAACATCCTTGACAGCCAGTGCCTTGTGAATCGGGGCGTAGAAGCCGCCACCAAATCCGACGATGAGGCTGCCGTCGCCAGCCTGCGGGAACGGGAAGCAGACGCGCGTGATCTGCCTCGCGTTCGTCATATTGATGCTCTCCATCGGGGCCGACCTCCTCATCTGTCTCTCGGGTTCCGACTCGCCACCTGGACCGGCGGGGCTGGACGTGGGTTCAGGTTAGGACACCTCTGGCATACAGTGGACTTTCGCACTTTTGTCCGGGTTCAGGCTGCGTAGGCGAGTGTGTTCAGTAGGGCGTCGGTGATTTTGTCGTGGTCGTGTTTTGAGGCGGACATGGTGTTTGTTCGCCCAGCCCAGTGGACTCGGCGTATGGCGGCGAGGGCGTCAAGGAAGCTGGGAGTCTTCTTTGATCTGGTCGGCTCTCAGCGGACAGTGACTTTTGCGTGATTCAGGCGGCGATTAGTTGTTTCTTGTGGTATTCGGTTGCGACTTCGTGGGGTGTTCTGTAGCCGAGTCCTGAGTGAAGTCT
>CABDZF010000058.1_pt1 | contig 22793 bp, 18 predicted proteins | sample 3421651 | NCBI WGS metagenome assembly CABDZF01 (sample SAMEA5534339, study PRJEB31848) | metagenome | biome: tundra; feature: field; material: soil | place: USA | collected 2013-05 | depth 0.45 m | reverse complement strand
GACCACCGTTGCGCCAGCACGAGTCACCGTGTCGACAATTTTGCGCGCCGAGCTGTCGATGACCTCATGGTCATACGACTTCAGTCGGATGCGGATCTTTTGTCCCGCCATCGCTTCGTCTGACTCTCTCTCGTCGTACGTCTTGCTTATGACGGTCCGATGGACTTCCGACCCCCGCGGTCGGGTGTGTCGCACCCTTTTCGCAGTACGAATCCCTGCGCCGTGAGGCGCCGGTCTCGCAGATCAATCGGAAACCCGGCAGGGCCGGGGCTTGCGCTTCCCTTGGCAGCCGTCCACGCGACTTCCGCGTGCGAACCATCACAAGGGGTGGCGATGCAGACATTGGTCTTCACCGCGCGTCAAGCAACCGGTCCATAGTGCCAGACCCCGGGGCCCAAGATCAAATCGAACGCCCGCTACCTTCCCCCCAGGCCGCTGGCGCTCGCGTTAGCGCCTTGGGCAAGCAGGTCGGGCCAGCTTGCTGCACACCGCGGGTGTAGGCCTCCAGGGACGGCCGGATAGAGCCACAGCCGGTATCCGGTGCAGACAGAAAGGTTGCGGGGCCCAAGCCAGTGGCTCGGGCCCCGCAACCTTCTAGTGCTTCAGAGCTGTCGTGCAGAGGTGACGTCAGATCACTTGATGATCTTGGTGACGCGACCAGCGCCCACGGTGCGGCCACCCTCACGGATGGCGAACTTGAGCCCTTCTTCCATCGCGATGGGCTGAATCAGGTCAACCTTCATCTCGGTGTTGTCGCCAGGCATGACCATCTCGGTGCCCTCAGGGAGGTGCACCACTCCGGTCACGTCCGTGGTACGGAAGTAGAACTGCGGACGGTAGTTGTCGTAGAACGGCGTGTGACGGCCGCCCTCTTCCTTGGACAGGATGTAGACGTTCGCGTCGAACTCGGTGTGCGGGGTGATCGAGCCAGGCTTGCAGATGACCTGCCCGCGCTCGACGTCCTCGCGCTTGGTACCGCGAAGCAACAGCCCGACGTTCTCGCCCGCACGACCCTCATCGAGGAGCTTGCGGAACATCTCGATGCCGGTGACCGTCGTCTTGGACGAGCTGTCCTTGATGCCGACGATCTCGATCTCAGCGTTGATCTTCAGGATGCCGCGCTCGATTCGACCGGTGACGACGGTGCCACGACCGGTGATCGTGAAGACATCCTCGACCGGCATGAGGAACGGCTTGTCGACGTCGCGCTCGGGCTGCGGGATGTAGGTGTCGATCGCGTCCATGAGCTCAAGAATGCCCTTGGCCCACTCAGGGTCGCCCTCGAGAGCCTTCAGCGCCGAGCAGCGAACGATCGGCAGGTTGTCGCCGTCGAACTCGTAGGCGCTGAGCAGCTCGCGGACCTCGAGCTCGACAAGCTCCATGATCTCCTCGTCGTCGACCATGTCGGCCTTGTTGAGGGCCACCACGATGTAGGGGACGCCGACCTGGCGGGCCAGGAGGACGTGCTCCTTCGTCTGCGGCATCGGGCCGTCGGTGGCGGCGACGACAAGGATCGCACCGTCCATCTGAGCTGCACCCGTGATCATGTTCTTGATGTAGTCAGCGTGACCCGGGCAGTCGACGTGAGCGTAGTGACGCGACTCAGTCTGGTACTCGATGTGCGCGATGGAGATCGTGATACCGCGCTGCCGCTCCTCTGGCGCCTTGTCAATCTGGTCGAACGCCTCGGTGCTCGGGTTCAGGTCCGGGTACTTGTCGTGCAGAACCTTCGAGATCGCAGCCGTCAACGTCGTCTTGCCGTGGTCAATATGACCGATGGTGCCGATATTGACGTGCGGCTTGGTCCGCTCGAACTTCGCCTTGCCCACTATGGATCCTCCTCAGGACTTATCAGTGCTTCGCCTTGCGACCATGCTGGACGCGGCGACGTTGGGTACTTGGTGTGGCCTGAACGCGGATTCTACCGCGTCACTCGCCACGGATCTTCTTGATGATCTCTTCCGCGACGTTCTTGGGAACCTCCGCGTAGGAATCGAACTGCATCGTGTAGTTCGCACGACCCTGAGTCTTGGAACGCAGGTCGCCAACGTATCCGAACATCTCTGACAATGGCACCACGGCTTTGACGACCTTGGCACCGCTGATGTCTTCCATGGCATGGATCTGGCCGCGGCGGGAGTTGAGGTCGCCGATCACTTCGCCCATGTAGTCCTCGGGAGTGCGTACCTCGACTGCCATGATCGGCTCAAGGAGTACGGGGTCCGCCTTGCGGACGGCCTCCTTCAGGATCATGGAGCCGGCGATCTTGAACGCCATCTCGGAGGAGTCGACGTCGTGGTATGCCCCGTCGAGCAGCGTGGCCTTGACGCCGACGAGCGGGTAGCCGGCCAGGACGCCGAGCTGCATGGCGGCCTGGATGCCCTGGTCGATGCTGGGGATGTACTCCCGAGGGATACGTCCACCGGTGACCTTGTTCTCGAACTCGTACATCTCGCCTTCGGTCATGTCCAGTGGCGCGAAGGTCATCTGCACCTTGGCGTACTGGCCTGAGCCACCGGTCTGCTTCTTGTGTACGTAGTCGAGCTTGACGACCTCTTTGCGAATGGTCTCGCGGTAGGCAACTTGCGGCTTACCGACGTTGGCCTCGACGTGGAACTCGCGGCGCATGCGGTCCACGAGGATGTCCAGGTGGAGCTCGCCCATGCCGGCGATGATCGTCTGACCCGTCTCGTCGTCCTGGTGGACCTTGAAGGTCGGGTCCTCCTCGGCGAGCTTCTGGATGGCGACGCCCAGCTTCTCCTGGTCGCTCTTGGTCTTGGGCTCGATGGCCACCGAGATGACCGTCTCCGGGAAGGTCATGGACTCGAGCACGATCTGGTTGGCGGGATCGCAGAGGGTATCCCCGGTCGTGGTGTCCTTCAGGCCGATCATCGCGTAGATATGGCCGGTGGACGCCGAGTCGACGGGGTTCTCCTTGTTGGCATGCATCTGGAACAGCTTGCCAACACGCTCCTTCTTGCCCTTGGTCGAGTTGATCATCTGCGAACCCGTGGTGACCACACCGGAGTAGACCCGGACGTAGGTGAGCCGGCCGAAGAACGGGTGAGTCATCACCTTGAACGCCAGTGCCGAGAAAGGCTCCTTCGCGTCCGGCTTGCGCACGATCTCCTTCTCGGGGTCCCGCACGTCGTGGCCGATCATCGGCGGGACGTCCAGCGGAGACGGGAGGAAGTCGATGACGGCGTCAAGCATCGGTTGGATGCCCTTGTTCTTGAACGCCGAGCCGCACAGCACGGGGTAGATCTTGGAGGCGATCGTGAGCTTGCGGATCCCGGCCTTGATCTCTGCCACGGTGAGCTCCTCGCCGCCGAGGTACTTCTCCAGCAGCGTGTCGTCAGCCTCCGCGACGGTCTCCAGCAGGTCGTGACGATATTTCGCGGCCTGTTCGGCCAGGTCGGCGGGGATCTCCTCGACGGTGTAGTCGTCGCCCATCTTGACCTCGCCACGCCAGGTGAGGGCACGCATCTGGATCAGGTCGACAACGCCGATGAAGTCGTTCTCAGAACCGATCGGCAGCTGGATGACCAGCGGAGTGGCACCCAGGCGCTCGATGATGGTCTTGACCGTGAAGTAGAAGTCCGCGCCGAGCTTGTCCATCTTGTTGACGAAGCAGATGCGGGGGACGTCGTACTTGTCGGCCTGGCGCCATACGGTCTCGGACTGCGGCTCGACGCCCTCTTTGCCGTCGAACACGGCCACAGCGCCGTCAAGGACGCGCAGGGACCGCTCGACCTCAACGGTGAAGTCCACGTGCCCCGGGGTGTCGATGATGTTGATCTGGTGGTTGTCCCAGAAGGTCGTCGTCGCGGCTGACGTGATGGTGATGCCGCGCTCCTGCTCCTGCTCCATCCAGTCCATCGTGGCGGCGCCGTCGTGGACCTCGCCGATCTTGTAGGTGATACCTGTGTAGAACAAGATCCGCTCGGTCGCCGTCGTCTTGCCCGCATCGATGTGAGCCATGATGCCGATGTTGCGGACCTTGGTCAGGTCCGTAAGGACGTCCAGTGCCACGGTGCTTTTCTCGTCTCGTGTCGAGGGTGATGATGTGGGGGCGAACAACGATCAGAGCCGGCATGCCGGCCGCTGACTCAGATTCGCAAGGTGCATCTGATGCGGGTCGGCTCGCCGGCCCGCATCAGAGACGTATTACCAGCGGTAGTGCGCGAAGGCCTTGTTCGACTCGGCCATCTTGTGCGTGTCCTCGCGACGCTTCACAGCGGCACCAAGGCCATTGCTCGCGTCGAGGATCTCGTTCATCAGACGCTCGGTCATCGTCTTCTCGCGACGCTGACGCGAGTAGCCGACCATCCAGCGGAGAGCCAATGTGGTCGGTCGGCCACCCTTGACCTCGATCGGCACCTGGTAGGTCGCGCCACCAACACGACGGCTCTTGACCTCAAGAGCCGGCTTGATGTTGTCGAGCGCGCGCTTGAGGGTGACGACCGGGTCGGTGCCCGTCTTGGCGCGAGTGCCCTCCAGGGCGCCGTAGACGATGGTCTCGGCGATGGACTTCTTGCCGTCCATGAGGATCTTGTTGACGAGCTGGGTGACCAGCGGCGAGCCGTAGACCGGGTCGACGACAAGTGGCCGCTTCGGGGCGGGGCCCTTGCGTGGCATTACTTCTTCTCCATCTTCGCGCCGTACTTGCTGCGTGCCTGCTTGCGGTTCTTGACACCCTGGGTGTCCAGCGAGCCGCGAACGATCTTGTATCGGACACCGGGGAGGTCCTTCACACGGCCACCACGCACGAGCACGATCGAGTGCTCCTGCAGGTTGTGACCGACACCAGGGATGTATGCCGTGACCTCGATGCCGCCGGTGAGGCGCACACGGGCAACCTTGCGAAGGGCAGAGTTCGGCTTCTTGGGGGTGGTGGTGTACACGCGGGTGCACACACCACGGCGCTGTGGGCTGCCCTTGAGCGCCGGCGTCTTGGTCTTGGTGACCTTGTCGTGGCGGCCCTTACGGACCAGCTGGTTGATCGTAGGCACTGATTCTCCGTACGTCGTGAATGTCGTCTGTCCTGGCCGCGCCCTCGGCGACGACCCGAACATCCTTGTGGATGTCCTGGTCCGTGCTCTGAGCCGTCAGGCCGCGAGCTCGGACAAGGTGCTCCCCCCTGCACTTTCCGGCGCACCCCAAAGAGGAATCGCGCGGACTGCCCGGCGGGAGGTTCGAGCCTGATCATCACCGGCCTGCGTTCCGGCTGGAGCGCGATGCGGATCTGGTCAGGCTCAGGTGCCCGGAACAGCCCAGGCACAGTGCTCAAGGCTACTGCCTGGGCCCATAGCATCCAAATCGGCTGCCGTCGCGCCGACGCACTTGTCCAGGTCCACGGAAACGGGGCGAACCCGAAGGCCCGCCCCGTTCATCCAGCCGTTGTCTGGCGTTCAATCAGTCCCGGTCGAAGCCCAGGCTCGCGTCGTCCAGGCGGATCGCCTCGCCCGTACCCGGACCGAAGGCCGGGTAGTCGAACTGCTCGAAGTTCGGCATGGCATACATCGCAGCCTTGGCCTCTTCGGTCGGCTCCACCTTGACGTTGCGGTAACGCGGAAGACCGGTACCCGCGGGGATGAGCTTCCCGAGGATGACGTTCTCCTTCAGGCCCAGCAGCGTGTCGGACTTGGCATGGATCGCCGCGTCCGTCAGCACCCGGGTGGTCTCCTGGAAGGATGCCGCAGACAACCACGACTCGGTCGCCAGCGAGGCCTTGGTGATACCCATCAGCTCAGGGCGACCGGAGGCAGGCTTGCCGCCCTCGGACACCACGCGACGGTTCTCGGACTCGAAGCGACTGCGCTCGGCCAGCTCGCCGGGCAGCAGGTCGGCTTCTCCGGCCTCGATGATCGTGACACGCCGCAGCATCTGACGAACGATGACCTCGATGTGCTTGTCGTGGATCGACACACCCTGCTGCCGGTAGACGCTCTGGACCTCGTCCACCAAGTGCATCTGCACCGCGCGCGGGCCCAGGATACGAAGCACCTGCTTGGGATCGATCGCGCCCTGGACCAGTTTGTGACCGACCTCAACGTGCTCGCCTTCGGCGATGTTCAGGCGCGAACGCTTGCTCACCGGGTAGGCATGCTCCTCGGAGCCATCGTCCGGGGTGAGCACGATCCGACGGGTCTTGTCGGTGTCCTCGATCTGGACGCGACCATTGGCCTCGGCTATCGGGGCCACACCCTTGGGGGTGCGGGCTTCGAACAGCTCGACCACACGTGGAAGACCCTGCGTGATGTCGTCTCCGGCCACGCCACCGGTGTGGAAGGTGCGCATGGTCAGCTGTGTGCCCGGCTCACCGATGGACTGCGCGGCGATGATGCCGACGGCCTCGCCGATGTCGACCAGCTTTCCTGTCGCCAGGGACCGGCCGTAGCAGGCGGCACACGTGCCGACCTTGGAGTCGCAGGTCAGGACCGAACGAACCCGGACCTCGGTGACTCCCGCCGCGATCAGCGTGTCGATGACGACGTCGCCGAGGTCGATGCCGGCCTTGGCCAGGACCGAGCCCGAGGGCGCGACGTCCTCGGCGAGGGTACGGGCATAGACGCTGGTCTCGACGTCATCGTGCTTGCGCAGCGTGCCGTCGACCATGACCGCGATGACCATCTTCAGGCCACGCTCGGTGCCACAGTCTTCCTCACGGATGATGACGTCCTGCGAGACGTCCACCAGACGACGGGTCAGGTAACCCGAGTCGGCGGTACGCAGCGCAGTATCGGCCAGACCCTTGCGGGCGCCGTGCGTCGAGATGAAGAACTCGAGCACGGACAGACCCTCACGGAAGTTCGCCTTGATCGGTCGCGGGATGATGTCGCCCTTGGGGTTGGACACCAGGCCACGCATACCCGCGATCTGACGGAGCTGCATCCAGTTACCACGCGCGCCCGAGGAGACCATCCGGTAGATGGGGTTCGAGTGCGGGAGGTTGGCTTCCATCTCCTTGGCGACCTCGTTGGTCGCCTGCGTCCAGATCTCGATGAGCTCCTGACGACGCTCGTCGTCGGTGATCAGACCACGCTCGTACTGGGTCTGAACCTTGGCGGCCTTGATCTCGTAACCCTCAAGGATCTCGATCTTGCGCGGCGGCGTGACGACGTCGGAGATGGCGACCGTGGCACCCGAACGGGTGGCCCAGTAGAAGCCGGTCTCCTTCAGCGCGTCCAGCGAAGCCGCGACCTGTGCCTTGGTGTAGCGCTCAGCCAGGTCGTTGACGATCAGCGACAGACGCTTCTTGTCGACCGTGACATCGATGAACGGGTAGTCCAGCGGCAACGTCTCGTTGAAGATCGCGCGACCGAGGGTGGTCTCCACGGTGAGCGAGGGGATGATGCCGTTCTCGTCAGGCTGGACCCCCTCCGGCAGGGCCAGACCTGCGGGAGGCACGACGTCGCTCAGTCGGATCTTGACGCTGGAGCCCATCTCGAGCTGACCGGCGTCGAACGCCATCCGGGCTTCGGCCACGGACGAGAACGCACGACCAGTGCCCTTGCCCTCCTCGGCCGGGACCGTGAGGAAGTAGATGCCGACGATCATGTCCTGGGTGGGCATGGTCACCGGACGACCATCGGCCGGCTTGAGGATGTTGTTACTCGAGAGCATCAGGATCCGCGCCTCGGCCTGAGCCTCAGCGGACAAAGGCAGGTGCACGGCCATCTGGTCACCGTCGAAGTCGGCGTTGAAGGCCGAGCACACCAGTGGGTGGATCTGGATCGCCTTGCCCTCGACGAGCTGAGGCTCGAAGGCCTGGATGCCGAGGCGGTGCAGCGTCGGTGCGCGGTTGAGCAGGACCGGGTGGCCGGTGATGACCTCTTCGAGAACATCCCAGACCACAGGACGAGCCCGCTCGACCATGCGCTTGGCGCTCTTGATGTTCTGGGCATGGTCAAGGTCAACCAGCCGCTTCATCACGAAGGGCTTGAAGAGCTCCAGGGCCATCTGCTTGGGCAGACCGCACTGGTGCAGCTTCAGCTGCGGACCGACCACGATCACCGAACGGCCCGAGTAGTCCACGCGCTTGCCGAGCAGGTTCTGACGGAAGCGACCCTGCTTGCCCTTGAGCATGTCGGACAGCGACTTCAGCGGACGGTTGCCGGGGCCCGTGACGGGGCGACCACGACGGCCGTTGTCGAAGAGCGCGTCCACAGCCTCCTGCAACATGCGCTTCTCGTTGTTGACGATGATCTCCGGCGCCCCGAGATCAAGCAGTCGCTTGAGACGGTTGTTCCGGTTGATCACGCGACGGTAGAGGTCGTTCAGGTCTGAGGTGGCAAAGCGTCCACCGTCGAGCTGGACCATCGGGCGCAGGTCCGGGGGAATGACCGGGACGCAGTCCAGGACCATGCCCGTCGGGTGGTTCCGGGTGACCTGGAACGCCGTGACAACCCGCAGACGCTTGAGCGCCCGGGTCTTCTTCTGGCCCTTGCCGGTCGCAATGATCTCGCGCAGCAGCTCGGACTCGGCGTCGAGGTCGAAGGTCTCGAGTCGCTTCTGCAGCGCAGCGGCGCCCATCGAGCCCTCGAAGTACAGCCCGAAGCGGTCACGCATCTCGCGGTAGAGAATCTCGTCGCCCTCAAGATCCTGGACCTTGAGGTTCTTGAACCGGTCCCAGACCTGCTCCAGACGCTCGGTGTGCTGGTCCGAGCGCTTGCGGATAACGTTCATCTCGCGCTCGGCGCCCTCGCGGACCTTGCGCCGTACGTCAGCCTTGGCGCCCTCAGCCTCAAGCTCTGCCAAGTCAGTCTCGAGCTTCTTGGCGCGGTTCTGGACGTCAGCGTCGCGACGGTTGACGTGTTCCTTCTTCTCGACGTCGATCTGAGCCTCGAGCGAGGGCAGGTCGCGATGACGCTCTTCGACGTTGACCGACGTGATCATGTAGGCCGCGAAGTAGATGACCTTCTCGAGGTCCTTCGGAGCCAGGTCGAGCAGGTAGCCCAGACGGCTCGGAACGCCCTTGAAATACCAGATGTGGGTGACGGGGGCGGCGAGCTCGACGTGGCCCATCCGCTCGCGACGCACCTTAGCGCGAGTGACCTCTACGCCACAGCGCTCACAGATGATGCCCTTGAAGCGCACGCGCTTGTACTTGCCGCAGTAGCACTCCCAGTCACGGGTCGGGCCGAAGATCTTCTCGCAGAAGAGCCCGTCCTTCTCCGGCTTCAGGGTTCGGTAGTTGATCGTCTCAGGCTTCTTCACCTCGCCATGGCTCCACTGACGGATATCGTCCGCGGTCGCTAGGCCAATCCGCAACTCGTCAAAGAAGTTGACGTCCAGCACGTGTGTCCTTCTCTCGCTAAAAACGCAAAAACGGTCTGATCAGTTAGTCAACAGCCGAGTCGGTATGTCGTGTGTTACCCGTTCCTGACCTTCGTCAGGAATGTGCGCACCCGCCATACCGACCAACCGTCAGACCTCTTCGACGCTGCTCGGCTCGCGCCGGGACAGGTCGATTCCGAGTTCTTCCGCAGCACGGAAGACGTCCTCGTCGGGATCCTTCATGTCGATGGACGTGCCGTCGCTGGAAAGCACCTCAACGTTCAGGCACAGCGACTGCATCTCCTTGATGAGGACCTTGAAAGACTCGGGGATGCCGGGCTCGGGGATGTTCTCCCCCTTGACGATCGCTTCGTACACCTTGACGCGACCGGTCACGTCGTCGGACTTGATCGTCAGCAGCTCCTGCAGCGCGTATGCCGCGCCGTAGGCCTCGAGCGCCCAGACCTCCATCTCACCGAAGCGCTGACCACCGAACTGGGCCTTACCGCCGAGCGGCTGCTGGGTGATCATCGAGTAGGGGCCGGTAGAGCGGGCATGGATCTTGTCGTCCACCAGGTGGTGGAGCTTCAAGATGTACATGTAGCCCACCGAGACCGGCTCGGGGAACGGCTCACCGGAGCGGCCGTCGAAGAGCCGGGTCTTGCCCGAACCATCGATGAGCCGGACACCGTCGCGGGTCTTGAGGGTGGAGTCGAGCAGACCGGTGATCTCGTCCTCACGTGCACCATCGAATACGGGGCTGGCCACACGGGTGCCAGGTGCGGCCTCACGCGCATCGTCGGGGATGAGCTTGGCCCAGTCGGGTTTCCCATCGATCTTCCAACCGCGTGACGCCGCCCAGCCCAGGTGGATCTCCAGGACCTGACCGACGTTCATCCGGCCCGGAACGCCCAGCGGGTTGAGCACGATGTCGACCGGAGTGCCGTCCTCCAGGAAGGGCATGTCCTCGATCGGAAGGATCTTGGAGATGACGCCCTTGTTGCCGTGGCGGCCGGCGAGCTTGTCACCGTCGGTGATCTTGCGCTTGTTGGCGACATAGATGCGGACAAGCTGGTTGACGCCCGGCGGCAGGTCGTCGCCCTCATCTTTGTCGAATACCTTGACGCCGATGATGGTGCCGGTCTCGCCGTGGGGAACCTTCAGCGAGGTATCTCGCACCTCGCGCGCTTTCTCGCCGAAGATGGCGCGCAACAGGCGCTCCTCTGGAGTGAGCTCGGTCTCTCCCTTCGGGGTGACCTTGCCGACCAGCAGGTCGCCGTCACGAACTTCGGCGCCGATACGGATGATGCCGCGCTCGTCAAGGTCAGCCAGAACCTCTTCGGAGACGTTCGGGATGTCCCGGGTGATCTCCTCCGGGCCGAGCTTGGTGTCACGGGCGTCGACCTCGTGCTCCTCGATGTGAATCGAGGAGAGAACGTCATCCTGCACCAGACGGCTCGAGAGGATGATCGCGTCTTCGTAGTTGTGACCCTCCCACGGCATGAAGGCCACAAGCAGGTTGCGACCCAGGGCCATCTCGCCGCCGTCGGTGGCGGGGCCGTCGGCGATGACGTCACCAACCTCGAGGCGCGCACCTTCATCGACCAGGACCCTCTGGTTGTACGAGGTGCCCTGGTTCGATCGGGTGAACTTCGCGATCCGGTAGGACTGGTAGGTCCCGTCATCATTTGCCACAGTCACCACATCGGCGGAGACCTCCTGGACGACGCCGGCCTTGTCGGACCTCACGACATCGCCGGAGTCGAGCGCCGCGCGGTACTCCATGGCGGTGCCGACCAGCGGCGCCTCGGAGCGCACCAGCGGGACAGCCTGGCGCATCATGTTGGATCCCATGAGTGCACGGTTGGCGTCGTCGTGCTCCAGGAACGGGATCAGCGCGGTCGCGGCCGAAACCATCTGGCGGGCGGCAACGTCCATGTAGTCAACGTCGGTTCCAGGGACATACTCGACCTCGCCGCCCTTGGTACGGACCAGGACGCGTTCCTCGGCGTACGTACCGTCGGCCGTCAGGGGGGCGTTGGCCTGGGCGATGACGTGCTCGTCCTCCTCGTCGGCCGACAGGTAGTCGACCTCGTCGGAGACCTTGCCGTTTTTCACCTTGCGGTAGGGCGTCTCCACAAAGCCGAACGCGTTAATGCGTCCATAGGAGGCAAGCGAGCCGATCAGACCGATGTTCGGACCTTCAGGGGTCTCGATCGGGCACATACGGCCGTAGTGCGAGGGGTGGACGTCACGGACCTCCATACCTGCGCGGTCACGGGAGAGACCACCCGGGCCGAGCGCTGACAGGCGGCGCTTGTGGGTCAGACCGGCGAGCGGGTTGTTCTGGTCCATGAACTGCGACAGCTGGCTGGTGCCGAAGAACTCCTTGATGGAGGCGACGACGGGCCGGATGTTGATCAGTGTCTGCGGCGTGATCGCCTCGACGTCCTGGGTGGTCATCCGCTCGCGGACAACGCGCTCCATCCGGGACAGACCTGTGCGCACCTGGTTCTGGATCAGCTCGCCCACGTTGCGGAGACGACGGTTGCCGAAATGGTCGATGTCATCGACCTCGACGCGCACGTCGACAGCCTTGCCATCGCGGCTGCCGGGCATGGTGTGATCGCCGGCGTGCAGGGAAACGATGTGACGAATCGCGGCGACGATGTCAACGATCGACAGCACCGAGGCCGCGAGAGGCGCTTCGACACCCAGCTTCTTGTTGATCTTGTAGCGGCCAACCTTGGCCAGGTCGTAACGCTTGGGGTTGAAGTACAGGTTGTCCAGCAGAGTCTGGGCGGCCTCGCGGGTGGGCGGTTCGCCGGGACGCAGCTTGCGGTAGATGTCCAGCAGCGCTTCGTCCTGGCCAGACGTGTGGTCCTTCTCCAGGGTTTGGCGCATGGACTCGTACTCGCCGAACTCCTCGAGGATCTGGGCCTCCGACCAGCCCAGCGCCTTCAGAAGGACGGTAACCGACTGCTTGCGCTTACGGTCGACGCGTACGCCGACCATGTCGCGCTTGTCGATCTCGAACTCCAGCCAGGCACCGCGGCTTGGAATCACCTTGGCCGTGTAGACATCCTTGTCGGAGGTCTTGTCAGGCGTCCGCTCGAAGTAGACGCCCGGGCTGCGGACGAGCTGAGAGACGACCACTCGCTCGGTACCGTTGATCACAAACGTGCCACGCTCGGTCATGAGCGGGAAGTCACCCATGAACACGGTCTGGCTCTTGATCTCGCCGGTGGTGGTGTTCATGAACTCCGCCGTGACGAACAGAGGAGCGGAGTAGGTCATGTCCCGCTCTTTGCACTCCTCGATGGAGTACTTCTTCTCTTCGAACCGGTGGTCGCGAAATGACAGCAACATCGATCCCGAGAAGTCCTCGATCGGCGAGATCTCCTCAAAGATCTCCTCAAGACCGGACTTGTCCGGCACATCCCCACGACCAGCCGCCTTGGCTTCGGCGACGCGCGCTTGCCAGCGTTCGTTACCGAGTAGCCAATCGAAGCTCTCCGTCTGAAGAGCCAAGAGGTCTGGCACTTCCAGGGGTTCGCGGATCTTCGCGAAAGATATACGGCCTGAAGCCGTTGTAGCAGTGGACACAGTCTGGGTCGCGATGCGCGAGGCAGCCAAGGATGGTCCTTCCACGGGCCTTCTGAAACTGAAAGAATCGGCGCTGTCGGGCGATCACGATCTCAGCGAGACGACATAGACCAGGCAAGGCTGTTGACCAGACCTGAGGGTTCTACGGACACGACGAGGCGAACATGAGGCAGCGCAAGGAGACAGCCTACCCATAAATGGGCGCGTTCGTCCAACCGCGCCCCCGGGGGCCACCATATGGCCTCGACACCACATGCCCTGAGGATGACCCACCGGGGGTCCCTCGTCAAGGTTCTGGCTGACAAACCAAGGACGCCGGCTCCGGCGCCATGATGGCAACCTGCAGGCGCGTAGCCCAAACACGGCCGCTCCTGATCCTCGGAGGTTGGCACGTCCTGCAATGATCGCGCGACCCGAGCCAGCCACCTTGTCGGCTCGCTGACCAGCCTCAGCGGCCGAACAGCGGCGTTCTCCCGCCCAAGCCGTGACAGCCCGTGCAGTTCGCCTTGGTGGGGGTTGGCTCTGCAGCCAGCGCTCGTACGTCGGAGGAGCCCCCTGGTACGCAAAGAAGGCGGGACAGACCAGATGGTCTGTCCCGCCTTCTTTACAGGCGTTCCCGCGGGTTCTATGGAAGCCTCCGCGGGAGTTGACTCACTTGAGGGTGACGGTGGCGCCGGCGCCCTCGAGGGCAGCCTTAGCCTTCTCCGCAACGTCCTTGGCGACCTTCTCCAGAACGACCTTCGGGGCGCCGTCAACGACGTCCTTGGCCTCCTTCAGACCGAGGCTCGTCAGGGCGCGCACCTCCTTGATGACCTGGATCTTCTTCTCGCCAACCGTCTCCAGGACGACGTCGAACTCGTCCTGCTCCTCGACCTCGGCGGTAGCAGCCGCGCCGCCGCCGGCAGCAGCAACGGCAACCGGGGCCGCTGCGGTGACATCGAAGGTGTCCTCGAACAGTTTCACGAACTCGGAGAGCTCGATGAGGGTCATTGCCTTGAAAGACTCGATGAGCTCGTCAGTGCTGAGCTTTGCCATGGTGGCAGTTCCTTTCTGGTGATTCGTTCATATGCCGTGAGTGGCGTTGGTGATGGATCAAGCAGCCGCGAACCGGTCGCGTCAGCTCTCGTCGCCACCCGTGGCGACGTCTTCGGTGCTCTCTACGATGGCTTCTGCAGGCGCCTCGACAGCGTCCTGTGCAACCGGCGCGGGACCCTCTGCCTCGACCTTGGCCCGGAGGGCGTCGATCACTCGGGCCGTCTGCGACAAAGGAGCGGCGAAGAGGTAGACAGCGTTACTCAGCGACGCCTTCATGGCGCCGGCGAGCTTGGCCAGGAGAACCTCGCGGGACTCGAGGTCCGCGAGCTTGGTGATCTCCGCGGGAGACAAGGCCTTGCCGTCCAGGACGCCAGCCTTGATCACGAGGAGAGGGTTTGCCTTGGCGAAGTCACGCAGGCCCTTGGCCGCCCCAACCGGGTCACCGGTGATGAAGGCGATCGCGGACGGGCCCGTGAACTGACCATCAAAAGCCGTGACGCCGGCTTCCTTGGCAGCTATCTGGGTGAGCGTGTTCTTCACGACGGCATAGGTAGCGTGCTCGCGGATGTTGCTACGCAGCGTGGTCAGCTGCGCCACGGTCAGGCCGCGGTACTCCGTGAGCACGGCCGCACCCGAGTTGCGGAACTTGTCCGCCATCTCGGCGATGGCTGCTGCCTTTTCGGGTCTTGCCACTGGGCCTCCTTCCGAAATGAAACGCCGGAGAAGGCTGCCACTAACAAAAGGAGCCCCGGCGCAGGCGCGGGGCTCGCGGCATACACAAGAAGGTCTGCCGGTCACCTACGATCCTGCGCTGGTTGCCCGCATGCTGCGGAACCTTCGATCATCCTGCAAGGGGCAGGATGACAACCGGCGGTCTTTGGTCGGTCTCCAGCGTACGTGCCGCTCGACCACAGTCAAAATCGGCGCTTGCACGCGAAGCCAGCCATCGCACCGGCGGAAGCCTGGGACAAAAGAGCGAGGCCGCACCGATGATCCGGTGCGGCCTCGAGGTACAGGCGAGGGGTCAGACCATCAGCGGACTAGACCGACTCTTCCTCGACCAGAAGGTTCTTCGTGCGGCTCTGATCCAGCGGAATACCGGGGCCCATGGTCGTGGACATCACTGCTCTCTCGATGAAACGGCCCTTGGAAGCGGACGGCTTCAGACGCAGGACCTCGTCCAGCGCCGCACCATAGTTCTCCACCAACTGGGCCTCGTCGAAGGAGGTCTTGCCGATGATGAAGTGAAGGTTGGCGTGTTTGTCGGAGCGGAACTCGATCTTGCCGCCCTTGATCTCATTGACAGCCTTGGCCACGTCCATCGTCACGGTGCCGGTCTTGGGGTTGGGCATGAGGCCACGCGGGCCCAGCACCTTGCCCAGACGGCCGACCTTACCCATGAGGTCGGGGGTCGCCACGACAGAGTCAAAGTCGAGCCAGCCGCCAGCCACCTTTTCCAGCAGTTCGTCCGAGCCGACGTAATCGGCCCCAGCGGCCTTTGCCTGCTCAGCCCGCTCGCCGGTGGCGAAGACCAGGACCCGTGCGGTCTTGCCGGTGCCGTGCGGGAGGTTGACGGTGCCGCGGACCATCTGGTCAGCCTTGCGAGGGTCAATACCCAATCGCATAGCAACTTCGACGGTCGAGTCGTACTTGGTGGTGGTGGTGACCTTGGCCAGACGGACGGCCGCTAGAGGGGCGTAGACCGTGTCGGTGCCGATCTTCTCGGCGGCGGTGCGGTATGCCTTGCTGCGCTTCATTTCTGCTCCTGATGCTTCGGTACGGTCATGCAGACTTCATGGACTACGGAGTCGTGGTCGAACGGACCAGCGCTGGCCCTGCCACTGATCGGTATGGCGCCGAGTCCCACCCACAGGGAAGTTCCCAGAGACGTCACACCGGATTGGCTGAGGTCAGCCGGTCGTGACGCCCATCGATCGAGCCGTCCCGGCGATGATCTTGGCCGCCTGCTCGATGTTGTTGGCGTTCAGGTCTTCCATCTTCACTGATGCGATCTCACGGACCTGCGCTGCAGTGAGGTGGCCGACCTTCGTCTTATGCGGCTCGCCAGAGCCCTTGGGCACGCCGGCAGCCTTCTTGATCAGCTCGGCAGCCGGGGGCGTCTTGGTAATGAAGGTGAACGAGCGGTCCTCATAGACCGTGATCTCCACGGGGATGACGTTGCCACGCTGGGACTCCGTCGCGGCGTTGTACGCCTTGACGAACTCCATGATGTTGACACCGTGCTGACCGAGGGCAGGGCCCACGGGCGGAGCCGGTGTCGCTGCACCGGCCTGGATCTGCAGCTTGATGAAGCCGGAGACCTTCTTCTTCTTGGGAGGCATTATCTGGGTCCTTGTTTGCTGGGGATGGTGCGGGTGACTCTGGGGTGCTGATGCTGCCGCGTGGCTGTCGTCAGAAGACAGCCATGCGCCGTCCGGTCAGATCTTGGCGACCTGGCTGAACGAGAGCTCGACCGGTGTCTCACGGCCGAAGATCGAGACCAGCACCTTGAGCTTCTGGCTCTCGGGGTTGATCTCGGAGATTGTGGCAGGAAGGGTCTCGAACGGTCCCTCCATGACGGTGACGGACTCGCCGACCTCGAAGTCGATGATGTTGGTCTCGCTGGCCTTTGCTCCCCCGCCCTCACCCGAGGCATCGCCAGGGGTCTCGAAAGTCGGGTTGAGCATCGTGTAGATCTCGTCGTGCGCGAGCGGGACGGGCTGATGGGTGTGACCCACGAAGCCCGTGACCCCCGGGGTGTGGCGAACCGCCCCCCAGCTTTCGTCGGTCAGATCCATCCGGACCAGGACGTAGCCGGGCATCCGAACGCGGGATACCTGCTTGCGCTGGCCGTTCTTGATCTCTGTGACGGTCTCCATCGGGACCTGCACGTCGAAGATGTACGGCTCCATGTTCAGGGAGGTCACACGGGTCTGAAGATTGGCCTTGACCCGGTTCTCGTAGCCGGCATAGGAGTGGATGACGAACCAGTCACCCTCCTGGGTGCGCAGCTTGGCGCGGAAGGCAGCCTCATCCTCGACTGCGTCGTCGATGTCACCATCAACGTCGTCTCCAGCTGCGTCGTCTGCAGCTGCGTCGCCAGCAGCTGCGTCGCCGGTGTCACCCGCCACGACCGCATCATCCATGTCGACGGCGACGTCAGCCTGTTCGACCACGTCGACGCCCTGCCCGCGCTCGGCGGGTTGGTCGGCGGAGACCTCGGAGGTCCACTGCTCGGACACGCTGATAACCCACTTCCTGATTCTTGTACTTGTTGCCTGTGCTATTTACCGAACATGAGAGCGATCAGCTTGATGACCAGCTGGTCGAGTCCCCATACGTACATCATGACAGTCGTGACGAAGAAGATGACGACACCGGTGTAGGTCACCAGCTCATGCCGCGTGGGACGCACGACCTTACGGAGCTCGTCCAGGATCTGGCGGATGAAGAGGGCGATCGCCGCGAAGAACCGTCCCACCGGGTTGCCCCGACGAGGGGCATCACGGCGCGTGCGACCGGAGCCAGCGGCGCCTGTCGTACTCGTCATGCTCACAGTTCCTCGTCTCTGCGCTTTGTCGGGGGGACTCACGCACCAAGATACGCAAGCCGCCACACCGACATCTGTCGGATCTAACGCACTGCCAGATCGCTCTGCCAGTCAAGAGTTACGCAGGGCAGGAGGGACTCGAACCCCCAACCGCCGGTTTTGGAGACCGATGCTCTACCAATTGAGCCACTGCCCTATGTGCCGTCGTGCCTGATGCATGTGGTGCCACTGTGCGGGTTGGCGCACAGATTCCGCTCGGAAACGCCGGGAAGCCTCGGGGCATGCCTGAGCATGACCGTCGTGAACCACCCAGTGGGTGAGCATACGCGAGGTCAGCAGCCCAATGCGAACTTGACCACGGACCGCCGGTGACCTGCACGTGGACCAAGCCGCACGACATCTATGACGTCTGCCAACATGGTCCCATGAATCAGCCCGCACCTCGCACCCGTGTCTCCCGCCGTATCGGGTCTATCTCCGAGTCGGCGACTCTTGCCGTCGACGCCAAGGCCAAGGCGCTCAAGGCCGAGGGCCGTCCGGTCATCGGCTTCGGTGCCGGCGAACCTGACTTTGCCACCCCTGACTACATCGTCGCCGCCGCCGTCGCGGCAGCCAAAGATCCGGCAAACCACCGCTATACGCCCGCGGCAGGACTGCCCGACCTGAAGAAGGCGATCGTCAACAAGACTCTCCGCGACAGCCACTATCAGGTGAAACCGGAGCAGGTGCTGGTAACCAACGGCGGCAAGCATGCCGTCTACAACACCTTCGCCGCACTTCTCGACCCGGGCGACGAGGTGCTGCTGCCAGCTCCGTACTGGACGACCTACCCCGAAACGATCAAGCTCGCCGGCGGCACGGTGGTCGAGGTGTTCGCGGGCGAGGACCAGGGCTATCTGGTGACCGTCGGACAGCTCGAAGCCGCACGCACGCCCCGGACCAAGGCGCTGCTCTTCTGCTCACCGTCCAACCCCACCGGTTCCGTGTACTCCCCCGAGCAGATCCGGGAGATCGGCCACTGGGCCGTGGACAACGGAATCTGGGTCATCACTGACGAGATCTACGAGCACCTGACCTATGACGGGGTGCGGTCGGTGTCCATGCCGGTCGAGGTGCCAGAGCTTGCTGACACCTGCGTCGTGCTCAACGGCGTCGCCAAAACCTACGCCATGACGGGATGGCGTGTGGGCTGGATGATCGGCCCGCGTGACGTCATCAAGGCGGCCACCAACCTGCAGTCACACTCGACCTCGAACGTCGCCAACGTCTCCCAGCGGGCCGCTGTCGCGGCTCTGAACGGATCGCTGGACGCGGTCAACGAGATGAAGGTGGCTTTCGACCGTCGCCGTCGCACGATCGTCCGCATGCTCAACGAGATCGAGGGTGTCCACTGCCCGGTCCCGGCCGGGGCGTTCTACGTCTACCCGTCGGTCAAGGGTCTGCTCGGCAAGACCATCCGCGGCCGGGTCTGCACCACCTCGGCTGAGCTCGCGGCACTGATCCTGGACGAGGCCGAGGTGGCCGTCGTGCCTGGTGAGGCTTTCGGACCCAGCGGCTATCTTCGCCTGTCCTACGCGTTGAGCGACGCTGACCTGAGCGAGGGCGTCACCCGGATCCAGATGCTTCTCGGCGAGGCACGCTGACCCCCATGCTTCGACCCGTGGGTCTGCTGCCCAAGGCTCACCTGCATCTCCACTTCACCGGTTCCATGCGGCCGGCCACGCTGGTGGCACTTGCGGACAAACACGGCCTTCGGTTACCTGAGGCTCTGACGCTGTCATGGCCACCGACGCTCAGCGCCACGGATGAACGAGGCTGGTTCCGCTTCCAGCGTCTGTATGACACTGCCCGCGCCTGCGTCCGGGACGAGGCGGACATGCGCCGTGTCGTTCACGAGGCGGCCCTTGACGACGCCGCCGAGGGTTCACGCTGGCTGGAGATCCAGGTCGATCCCACGTCGTATGCACCTTTCGTAGGTGGCATCACGCCGGCTCTTGAGATCATCCTGGACGAGGCACGGTCAGTCTCGGCAGAGGCTGGAATCGGGGTCGCCGTCGTCGTTGCGGCCAACCGGATCCGGCACCCCCTGGATGCACGGATACTGGCCCGGCTCGCCGCGCTCCACGCCGGTGACGGCTCGGGACAGGTGGTCGGATTCGGGTTGAGCAACGACGAACGCCGCGGGACGACCGCGGAGTTCGGCCCAGCTTTCGATATCGCCCGGCGCGCTGGGCTGGCCTGTGTGCCGCACGGCGGTGAGCTGCTCGGTGCCCACGCGGTGTGGGAGACGCTGACCGCCCTGGGCCCTGACCGGCTGGGCCACGGCATCCGAAGCGCCGAGGACCCGCGGGTGCTGGACGAGGTCGTGCGTCGCGGCGTGACCCTCGAGGTGTGCCCCGGCAGCAACATCGCGTTGGGCGTGTATGGGGGGGCAGGGGACGTCCCGCTACGCCAGCTGATGGAAGCCGGCGCGCAGATCGCGTTGGGTGCGGACGACCCCCTGTTGTTCGGTTCGCGGCTGACCGCGCAGTACGAGACCGCACGCGAAGTACACGGTCTCTCGGACGTCGAGCTTGCCGAGCTGGCAAGGGGTTCCGTGCGGGGGTCCCGAGCGCCGGTGCCTGCACGCAGCCAGATGCTCGCGGACATCGACAGATGGCTGGCCGGCTGACCTCAGGTTCCCCGCGGCGGGGTCAGAGCGAGGTGCCGACGAGCACCGGCTCGTTGACCAGACTCACCCCGAAGGCATCGTGGACGCCGTCGCGGATCTCACGGGCCAGCGCAACAACATCGGCTGCGGTCGCGGAACCCCGGTTGGTCACCGCCAGGGGGTGCTTGGTCGACAGCGCAGCCGGACCCGGCATGCGGTAGCCCTTGCCAAAGCCGGCCTTGTCAATCAGCCAGGCCGCACTGGTCTTGACCTGACCCTGCGGGGCGTCGAACCGTGGCAGCCGGGCGGGTTCGTCGTTGGAGCCCAGCCGTGCCCGTACACGATCCTGCAGCTCGGCATACGAGCTCGTGGACATGATCGGGTTGGTGAAGAACGACCCGCAGCTCCAGGTGTCGTGGTCTGCGGCGTCAAGGACCATGCCTCGCCTGCGACGCTGGGCCAACACGGCTTCACGTGCCTCCGCCAGTGGCACCCGCTCCCCGGCATCGACGCCCAGAGCCAGCGCGAGACCCGCGTAGTCAACAGGCCCCGAGAGTGGGGTCAGCCGGAGCTGAAACACCACGTCCAGGACGACGTAGCGCGACTCGGCCTTGAACAGCGAGTGGCGGTAAGTGAACCTGCAGTCAGCATTGCCGAAGGTATCGACCTGTTGCTCGCGACGGTCCCACACACGAACCGAGGCGATGGTCTGGGCAACCTCCTGGCCGTAGGCCCCGACGTTCTGGATGGGGGTCGCACCGGCGCAGCCCGGGACACCGGAGAGCGCCTCGATGCCGGACCAGCCCTGCGCGACCGCCTTCTGGACCACGTGGTCCCAGACCTCACCTGCCGCAACACGGACCATTACCTCGCCGGAGTCGGTGGACTCCACCGAAACGCCGCTCGTCGCGATACGGACAACCGAACCCGCAAATCCCTCATCGGAGATGACCAGGTTCGAGCCTCCGCCGACCACCAGCAAGGCCTCGTCGGCGTCGTCGACCTCACGAATGGCGTCGACCAGCTCGTCGGTGGTCTCGACAGTGACCAGGCGTTGAGCCGGGCCGCCGACGCGCATGGTGGTCAGCCCCGACAGAGGGACGCCATGTTCCTCGCGCATCGAGTGGTTCAGTCCAGGACGACGACGGCCACGGCGCGTCCCAGCACCTTGTCGGTGCCACAGGTGACCTTGAGCTCGACTGTGGCGCGCCTCGTCTGGGCGTCAACCGCTGTGACCACTCCGCTCGCCTCGACGTCGGCACCGCCCTCATAGGGCACGACCACGGGCTTGGTGAACCGGGCGCCGTACTCCACGACACGGCCGGAGTCGCCGACCCAGTCGCTGACCACGTTGATCGCTGTGCCCATGGTGAACATGCCGTGGGCAATGACATCGGGAAGCCCCACGGACCTGGCGAACCGCTCGTCCCAATGCAGCCGGTTACGGTCCAGGCTGGCCCCGGTGTACGCAACCAGACTCGCCCGGTCGATGTGAGTCGTGCGCGAAGGGAGCTTCTGGCCGACCTGGACGTCATTGATGGAAAGCACGGCGTGGCTCACCTGCTCTCGGCCCCCCCGCGGATCACAACGGTCGAGGTGGCCGTGCATACCGGCTCGCCGTCGATGGTGGCCAGCTCGGTGCGGGTCGTGACCATCGAGTTCCCGCCCGCCGACTTCACCGAGTCAATCGTCAACACGCCGACGATCTCGTCACCGGCGGTGATCGGACGGTGGTGAACGAACCGCTGCTCGCCGTGTACGAGCCGGCTGAAGTCGATCCCTGCTTCCGGGTCAACGATGAACTGCCGATCGCATTGCTGGGCGAGCAGGACAGCGAATGTGGGGGGAGCAATCACGTCGCGGTAGCCGCGGGCACGAGCCTGTACCTGGTCCACATGAACGACATCATCGGCGCCCACGGCCTCGGCGAACTCGCGGATCTTCTCCCGGCCAACCGAATACGGCGCGGTGGGCGGGTAGGTGCGCCCGGTGAAACCTGCATTGACGGCCATGGCGACCACCCTAAGTGCTCGGGGTGCAGGGCGGGACAGCAGCCGGCGGAGTCGGCAACGACCGCCCCCGCCAGTCGCGGAGACGGTTGTTGAAGTCTGGGATCAGCGCGTCTCGCGGTGCGTGGTCTGCTTGGTGCAACGCGGGCAGAACTTGGCGAGCTCCAACCGGTCAGGGTTGTTGCGGCGGTTCTTCTTGGTGATGTAGTTGCGGTCCTTGCAGTCCACGCACGCCATCGTGATCTTGGGACGGACGTCGGAGCTCTTGCTTGCCACGGGGGAAACCTGCTCTCGAAACTCAAGGGAGAACTGAACTGGACCTGAAAGACTGGGTGGACGCCCGCTCCCGAGCGGCGAAAATCCAGAATACGCGATCTCAGGGGCAAACCCGAAATCGTGTCAGTAGCGGGAGCGGGACTTGAACCCGCGACACCACGATTATGAGTCGTGTGCTCTAACCACCTGAGCTACCCCGCCAAGGGATCCGAAGGTTATGACGACCGCCGCCAGCTGACGCTCACGTCGACCGACCGCTCCGAACAGAGCCCCCAAACGGAATCGAACCGTTGACCTTCTCCTTACCATGGAGACGCTCTACCGTCTGAGCTATAGGGGCATCCGGGCGACACGTTCCCCCGCCCGGTGATGCGTCCAGAAAGATACA
>CABDZF010000051.1_pt1 | contig 23832 bp, 25 predicted proteins | sample 3421651 | NCBI WGS metagenome assembly CABDZF01 (sample SAMEA5534339, study PRJEB31848) | metagenome | biome: tundra; feature: field; material: soil | place: USA | collected 2013-05 | depth 0.45 m | reverse complement strand
GTCCTGCCGAGAACCTCGCGTGAGGTGTCGACGGCCGAAACGTCACGCAATACCGACGGGTGAAACTCGATGTCCTGGAACGCCTGACGTGCACGGGCGAGCGAAATTTCGCCCTCGGCCGCCCCATCGGTGTAGTCGAAGGCGGCCCTCGGGGTGACGCGCTTGGCGATCGCGCGAAGGTCGTAGATGCTCGTCGCGGCCGCAAGGCGGCGTCTACGTGCGTTGAACTCGGGCTTCTTGAACTGCATCAGGGGTGCAAGGTCGCGCATCTTCGGAAGTCGTCTCTCGACCATGTTCTTCTACTTTCTCTTTAGGTGTGCCCGAAATGGCATTGAGGCGATGCAACAGCTGGCCCGCACGACCGGCCATGGCTGAACACCCGCCGCGGCATGCCCCCGAGGACGGACATACCGTTGCTCGTTCGACACGACCCGTATCTTAGACAAGACCCAGATGAGTCCGACCGCGGTCGCGTAAAGGTAGGCTTCGCGACTGTCCGGGAAGCCGTGAGAAGAGCCTTGATCGCTCGCATCTGGGGGAAGACACCGATTCTTCAGAACTGAATCCCTCGCGTGAGGGCGCTGTCAATCGGCAGGTTCGCGCCGGTCGTGCGGCTGGAGAGCGGGCTGGAGATGCCACCTTGACCGGCAGCCGAAGACCCGCCGAGGCCGTCCCATCGTCCCTTCAGCCGGTGGCAGGACTGGCTCGATCTGAACCTCTGACGCGTCCGCGCGAAGGATTGACAACGATGTCATTTTGCTGTTGCCTGCGATGACGATGACGACACACCTGCGCTCAGCGCCCAACGACGCGACTCGCCCCACCATGGAAGATGTCGCGCTCTTGGCCGGCGTCAGCCTCAAGACGGTTTCGCGGGTGGTGAACGGCGAGGCTGGCGTCGCTAGAGCCACCACCGAGCGTGTACAGGCGGCGCTGGCGAGTGTGAACTTCCGCCGCAACGACATCGCGCGCAGCTTGAGGTACAAGATGACCACGTCCAGCATCGGGCTGGTCACCGAGGACCTGGCCAATCCCTTCTACGCCACGCTGGCCCGGGCTGTGGGAGAGGTCGCCCGCCGGCACGGCTTCCTCGTGCTGTCCGGAAGTTCAGACGAGAGTGAGGAACGAGAGCGCGAAATCCTCACTGCATTCCTCGGCCGCCGGGTGGATGGACTGATCGTGGTGCCGACGGGTGGCTCCAACGCGTTCCTCGAACGCGAGAAGGCGGCCGGCGTCCAGCTCGTCTTCGTCGACCGACCGGGGATCGGGGTATCCGCTGACACGGTTCTCATCGATAACACCGCGGGCGTCCTGGCGGGCGTCCGCCACCTTGCCCATTTCGGCCATCGGCGGATCGGGGTTACCTCGGCGATGAGCCGGACATCTACACGGCCGTGGAACGGATGCGCGGCTATCAGCAGGCAGTGCACACCCTCAGCTTGGATTCTGACCCCGATCTGGTTCGCCAGGGACTTCACGACGCTGCGGCTGCCGAGGAACAGGCCCTATCGATGCTGGGCGGCGAGGACCCGCCGACAGCGCTGTTCGCCGGCAACAACCTCATCACGGCTGGCGTACTGCGGGCGCTGCGCCGGCGCAGTGGCGACCCCATCGCTCTGGTGGGGTTTGACGACTTCGCCCTCGCTGATCTGGTCGACCCCCCAGTGACCGTCATCGCCGTCGACGCGGAGGCACTGGGGCATCGGGCCGCTGAGCGGCTCTTCGCCCGGTTGTCCGGGCATGGAGGGCCGCCGGAGACCGAAGTCCTGCCGACCCGGCTCATCGTGCGCGGCTCCGGCGAGGTGAAGGCGTGCAGTCGGTGGTGACCGGCGCGAATCACTGGCCCGACAGGGAGGCCCCGATGTCCTGGCAGATCCAACCGGGGCAGCGCAGATGGCTGCAGCGGGAGGGGGACCGGCTCCTCGACTTCGCGCGGGCGGCACGTCACCCCAACGGCGGTTTTGCCTGGCTGGACGACTGTGGCAGGCCGCAACTGCAGCGGCCCGTGGAGCTCTGGATCACGTGCCGGATGACGCACGTCTTCGCCCTTGGGAAACTGCTCGGGCGTCCTGGAAACGCTCAGCTGGTTGACCATGGGCTCCGCGCCCTGCTGGGACCCTTGCACGATCAGGTCAACGGCGGGTGGTACTCAACCGTGGGTGCAGCCGGTCCCATCGACCGCAGCAAACAGACCTACAGTCACGCCTTCGTCGTGCTCGCCGCGTCCAGCGCAACCAAGAGCGGGCATCCGCTGGCCCCTCAACTACTCGATGAGGCGCTCGAGGTCATGGACACCCGAATGTGGTCGGAGAACGATGGCATGGTCTTCGACACCTATGACGAGACGTTCACCGAGCTGAGTCCCTACCGCGGGCTCAACGCCAACATGCACACCGTCGAAGCCTTCCTGGCTGCGAGCGACGTCACGGGCGACCCGAAATGGCGGGACCGGGCACTGCGGATCACCGAACGCGTTCTGAATACCGAAGCGCCGCAATCAAACTGGCGCCTGGTGGAACACTTCGATGCCACGTGGCAGCCGCAGCCTGACTACAACATCGAGCTGCCTGACGACCCATTCCGGCCGTTCGGCGCGACGGTGGGCCATGCCCTGGAGTGGTCACGTCTTGCCTTGAACCTGCGTGCCGCTCTCGGCGCCCAGTCACCGCAGTGGCTACTGACCAATGCCATCCGGTTGTTTGACCGTGCGGTTCAGGACGGCTGGGCCGCTGACGGTCAGCCCGGGTTCGTCTACACCACCGACTGGGACGGCAAGCCTGTGGTCCGTCACCGGATGCATTGGGTCGCGGCTGAGGCCACGGCCGCCGCCGCCAGCCTCTACCGCGCCACCGGGGATGAGCGCTTCGCCCAGTTCTACGAGCAATGGTGGGACTTCATCAATGAGAAAGTGCGCGATGAGGTCGGCGGATCTTGGTGGCACGAGCTTGACGAGCTCAATCAGCCATCAGCGAAGATCTGGTCGGGCAAACCAGATGTCTACCACGCGTTGCAGGCGACCCTCATCCCCCGGCTGCCCTTGTCGCCGAGCCTGGCCACCGCACTGCACAACGGGCTACTCCCAGAGTAGCCAGGCATCAGAAGCGGCTCAGCGCAAGAGCATTGTGACCAAGGGCCAGGCCGCTGTCTACTCAACGAGGTTCCTGTTTGGCCTCTCTCGGGGCCCTGGATCTCAATCAAGACCTCGGGCATGTCATCCCCCTACACACGTACCTTCGGGGAGCACTCATGCCAGGTCACGCACACCACTTTGGGCGAGCACCCTCGGTGATCACGGTGACGTATTTGACACGACTATCAAGGGCCGCGGAACGCCGTCACACGCGGGCAACGACTGACAGCGTTGACATGTGTGAGGAGAAACGAGTGATACGTTCCGCGCACATGCAGTTCTTCTTCGAGCGGCTCGGAGTCCAACGAGACCACCGTCCTCCCGTAGAAGACATGATCCTCACCCAGGGTCACGGCCAGATGCGCACCACTGGAGGCGCAGGGCGGCCCAACAGCCGATCGACCCGCTCGAAGTCGCCCAAGGTCATGAAGTAGCCTCTCGGGCCGAACCACTCGTTTGAAAGGAGAGCCGTTTTTTCGACCGACACTAAACCGGTTAACTCAACCTTCGCATCACCGTCGTAGGAGAAACGATATGGCGCAGCCAAACACTCAACAGGCCCGCGAACCATTCAGATCCTGGATATTGTTTTGGCCTCAAATTGCCTATTTCGGTCTCTGGCACTACCGGGCATCCATCGACCTGGTGACGCGAGGGAAGTTCGACGGTGCGGCAATGACTGATCCCTTGCCATGGGCCATGGTTGACCGACGTGGGTTCACGTCGTTCGCAGTCAACGCAACGACGGTCGTGGGGCAGGACATCTGCGTCGCCGGCCACATCACTGCGCTGGGTGCCTGGGACCCGACCCGCGCGCTCAAGCTGTGCGCCGCGAACTACCCGATCTGGAAGCTCGACGTGGCGCTGCCGGCTGGCACCGCGTTCCGGTACAAGTACCCCCGCAAGGACGCGTCCGGTGCAGTGACCTGGGAATCGGGAGCCAACCGGACCGGGAGCGTGCCCTCGAGCGGGGTGCTGACACTGAACGACACCTGGAGCAGCTGACCTGGCTCCTTCGCCACTGGCCGCCCGGGAGCTCGCGAAACAGGGAACTGCCAGGCGGTCGGCGCCGTCATATGGCACTGGTCAGGGGTTGCCGTCAGCTGCACTCTGCTCCCATCCGGGCCCGGCGTCCACTGGTGCTCGCAGCCGCCTGCGCGGCTGCCGCCGGCCAACGGCCTGGGCTGCGACGAGCCTGGGCGTCGCGCTTTCGGTCTCTGCTTTCCAGGGGGTCGTGATATCCGCTCAGCCGACGATGGGGATCCGCAGGGTCGCCAGCGCAGCCGGGTTTGCGGTGACTGTGACCGGTTGGACGGAATAGGCGTTCTTGTACGCCGCGTCGGTGCTCGCCAGCACGAGCTGGAGGCGGTGGCCGGCCCGCACACGGTGCACGATGCCAGGCAGCTCGATGTGCACCGGCTTCGTCACGTCGGTAACTCGCACGGGGCTGATCAGCTTGTTCACCAACGTCTTCGAACGGCCGGGGGCAACGTCGTACAGCTTGGCGAACACCTCAAGCTGTCCGGCAGGACCGGCCGTCTGAGTCGCAGCCACGGTCGGCGCGGTGAACGTCACGTCGAGGGTCGGCACACCGACGATGGCGGCGTCGGTGGTCAGCGCCTGCGTGGTCCACGCGCCCATGGTGCCGGGCGCGTCATACGGAGCGGTCGTGTTCGCGGGCAGACTGCCGGCGGGGATCTGGCCCTCCAAGCCTGAAACCTCGGAGTAGGAGCCGAAAGCACCCAGCCCTGGGTTGCTCCATGACACCGAGCCAGGTTTGACGGCCCCGGGGGTTGCGACGAGGTCGCCGGCGCCGGACAGGTAGTAGCTACTTTGCGCCCCCACGGGATAGGACGATGCACTGCCGTACGCCGGTGCGGCCGTCCCGGTGTAGTTCACCCAGTCCCGGAAGTAGCTGAACTCCGGTCCGGTCGGAGCAGCATTGACACCCTTGAGGTAGTGGTCGAACCAGTTCTTGATCCGCAGCCCGAGGTATGTGTCCTCGATGTGCGCGCCGGTGAGGTCGAGCTCGCCCGGGGCGGCGCCGCTGTTTCCGTTCATACCGCCGGAGTGGCCCCAGGACTGCCATGCCATCGAGACCGGCACCTTGCGGGCTTTGAGGCCGCGGTATGTCGCGACGGCCTCCTGCAGGTTGAACAACGTGTCGTTCTGACCCTGGATCAGGAAGGTTGGCACCCGGACGCTGTCAAGGTAGTGACCCACGGAGACCCGGTCGGTCAACGCGTAGGTCTGCGTCGTGGGGTAGCCGAGGGTATCCAGGGTCGCCTTGGCCTGGCACGCGTCGATGACAAAGTTGGGGCAGCCGACCTCGCGGGTGGGATCGATGCTGGCGCCCTGGATGCCGTCGGCGATGCCGACACCGAAGAACAGCGAGCTCCAGCCGATCTTCTCCGTGCCAGGTGTCTGCGCGGCGTAGGTGACCCCGCTCGACTGGGCGGTGTTATTGGGCGCCAAAGAGTAGCGCAGGTCGTTCCAGGTGATCAGTGGCACCAAGGTGTCAACGCGCGGATCCATTGCGGCTGTGGCGAACTGGATCTGCCCGCCATAGGATCCGCCGATCATGCCGACGCGCGGGTCGTGCGCTGCCGCGTTGTCCAGCTTGCTGAAATCCACAGTCAAGTTGCCGGCCCCGCCGGGGGCACCGCCCACGTCCGAGGAGGCGTACGCCGCGTTGCCGCCGCCACCCAGGAACGTCACCAGGTGCGAGGCGGCCACGCCATCGACAGCTGGGTCGTCCAGGGAGATCTTGCATCCTGAGTTGGGGAACCCCAGACCCGTGTAGGACAGGACGGCGTACCCGCGCTGGGCAAACGCCCGACCGAGGCCGGACTGGTCGGCCTTGGAGCCACCGAATCCGTTGGTCGTCAAGATGGTGGGTACCCGCTTGGCGGCCGAGGCGGTGTGTGGCTTGTACAGGTCGGCGTCGATGACACAGGTCTGCGGGCGGCCTTGGTCATCCAGACCGGCGGGTACCGTGAACGACAGCCCGGTGTAGGTGTCGACGGCTCCCAAGGCTGTGGCCCCGGCAGCCGTGGCCATCTCCGTGGCAGGCGTCAGCAGCGCGGCTGCAATTACGGCGGCCGACGTGCCGGCCAGGGTCATCGAGAACGAGCGAAGCATGGCGCGTACCTCCGTTGGTGTTGAAAGCACAACGAGATCGGACGGGCGCGGGTTGCGCGGGGCTGCCTGACGCCTGCCCGTGCGAGCGCCCGCGGGCGTCAAATCAGCGCGGCACGAGGGTGCAGATCTTGACGCCGAGCGCGCTGAGAGTGCAGATCTGCTGAGTAACCGGCAGCGACGGCAAACCGGACGGTGTCGAGCTCTGGTTTGAACTCGGGAGCGTGGGCAGGGGCAGTGCCGGGCCGGGCGGCGTCGTCGTCGTCGAGGAGGGCGGGGCGGTCGCGGTGGTCGCCGGCGCACTCGGGGTGACAGCGGGTGCTTGCCCGGTGGGTGAAGTCGAGCGGGATACCGGCGTATTCTTCGCCGGTTTGTCAGTCCTGGCCGCCGTGCTGGCGGCACCAGCCTGCGACGGGGCCGGGTTGGCGGCAGGCAGGTCGGAGGCCGGCAGGGCGCTGACACCGTGGCGATACGCGTCGGCGATGGCGATCACCGTCCGGACGTAGGAGTCAGAAGGGTTGTAGCGCCAGATCGCGGCACGCAGGTCGCCAGGGCGGGTGAGATCTCCGGGGCCGGAGCAGAGATAGACCGCGGTCGCGGCAGCGGCGTCGGCCATGTCCTGCGGGTTCTTGACTCCGCGCCCATCGGCGTCGACGCCGACAACGCGCCACGTGCTGGGGATGAACTGCATCGGGCCCACGGCCCGGTCGTAGGTGGTGTCCCGGTCGAGCAGGCCATGGCCGGTGTCGGTAATCCGGGCGGTCCCGTTCGTACCGTCCAGCGCGACACCGATGATGCCTGGCTGGGCGACCCCGGCCGAGTCGAGCTGGTTGCCGCCAAAGCGGGCATGGTCGCTCTCGACCCGCCCGATGGCGGCCAGCAACGCCCAGTCAATGTGGCAAGCAGGGTCGGCTGCACCGACCAACGAGGCACCCCGACGGTAGGCCTCGAGGGCACGACTCGGGATGCCCATACTGTCCAGGGCAACAGGGGTCGAGCTGCCGGGCACCGTGCCCGCCGGCAGCACCAGTCCGGGCGGGCCCTGTGTGCCTGTACGAGTCGGGACGGCGGGCATGGCCAGTGCGGTGCCGGGCACGACGAGCGCCGGCGAAGCTTTCGAGGCGGCGGCACTCTTGAGGTCCTCTGCGGGTGAGGCCAGGGCGATGCCGCCACTGATCAACGCGACGGCAGGAATGGTGGCGCAGGCTTTGCGCCAAGGCAATGTGATCGTGCGGGCTTGACGGTGACCTCCACGGTGACCTCCACGGTTCGACATGCTTTCCTCCCTCAGTGACATCACGTTTCGACGGTGCTCTTGGTAGGGAAACGACGAAGAGCCACAAAGGTCACGAAATCCGGACGGTCGCAGTGTCCCATCGGTGCCGCCGGTGACTCGGCCGCCTCGGTAGGCGAGCGAGGCTGGATAGAACGCGAGTCTGCATAGGACGCGAGGCCAGTTTGTCGCTCTGGCGTAGTGCGCTTCAATGCGCAGACCGATCGCATCTACCTCGGCGGGGCGACAACGAGAGTCCGTGACACCGCGGCCGGCCGCTCGGTCCCGATCGCGAAGAACGGCTCAGAGACGACCGTGGTCGGGAACCGCTGGATCGACAAGGCCGCAAACTTGCCCGACTTCGGCGACGACCAGTGGAAGCGTATGGTCTGCGTCGAGGTCAGCAACATCCGCGACACTACTGTCGGCTTTGTGCCCGGAAAGAGTCACACCGTGACGGCCATCTTCGAGCTCACGCCATCGGCGCGGACTGTGACGCAGAGGAGCACGACAGCATGACCGAGCACGGGTCGCCTACCTACCTGCGCGGTCGCGTCGTGACTGCGACGGCGGTGATCGACGACGGCGTGGTCGTGGTCGAGGGTGACACGATCGCCTGGGTCGGTCCTGCCGACGCGGCCGGGCCAGAGGGCTGGCCTGAGGCGCCGGACGCGCCGGCTGTACGCCTGACCCTGATGCCAGGTCTGGTCGACCTGCACAACCACGGCGGAGGCGGCGCGGGATTTCCGGATGTGCGCACGCCCGACGAGGCGCGCGTCGCTGTCCTCGAGCACCTGGCGCACGGAACGACGACCCTTGTCGCGTCCCTGGTCACCGCCAAGCCGGACACGCTCCGCCAGCGCGTCGGGGTGCTCACGGTGCTGGCAGATGCGGGCGAGCTCGCCGGCATACATCTCGAGGGCCCGTTCCTGGCGGCCGCCATGTGCGGCGCGCAGGACCCGGACCTGATCCAGGCGCCGGACGCTGACCTGGTGGCCGAGCTCGCCATCGCCGCCCACGGTCACCTGGTCACCATGACCCTGGCTCCGGAGCTCGTTGGCGTTCTTGGCGACGGCGGGGTCATGGACTCCTTGATCAGCGCCGGCGCGCTGCCATCGTTCGGACACACCGACGCGAGCTGGACCCAGACCAGGACTGCGGTCGCGGACGCGCGCGCCCGGCTCGACGCGACACCAGGTCGCCGGTCGCCGCGTCCGACGGCCACCCACCTGTTCAACCGCATGCGCCCGCTCACGCACCGGGACCCGGGCCCGATCCCGGTGCTCCTGGCCGCGGCAGGGCGGGGGGACGTCGTCGTCGAGCTCATCGGGGACGGCAGGCACGTAGCCCCTGAACTGGTTCGGAGCATCTTCGAGCTGGTGGGCGCCAACAACATAGCGCTGGTGACCGATGCCATGGCCGCGGCGGGCATGGCCGACGGCGCGTACCGGCTCGGGTCGCTGGATGTCACGGTGTCCGGTGGTGTTGCCCGGCTCACCGAGGATGGGGCAATCGCAGGCGGCACCGCCCACCTGCTCGATGTCGTACGGACGACTCGCCGGGGGAGTGCCGCTGCGGGACGCGGTCCTGGCCGCGTCCACAACACCCGCCGCTGTGCTCGGAGACCCCCGGATTGGCGCCCTCGAGGTCGGTCGCCGGGCCGATGTCGTCATCACCGACTCAGACCTGTGTGTCGTACAGGTCCTGCGCGCGGGCAGAATCGTCCACCCGTCGGCACAGCGCTAGCACGCCTTGAGGCACGACATCAACCCACCCTCGAAGATCAGCACTGCTTTCTCGCTATCCGTGTTTGTTTCGATCCGACTTCGACAGCACGGAGTGGTCGCGGGATGGAAGCCGTCATCGCAGCGTCCGACGAGCTCGCACGGCTAGCCGCAGGCGCGATCCAAAAGCTGTGGCGGTCGCGACCCGACGCCGTGCTCGGCCTCGCGACCGGGTCCAGCCCGCTCCCCATACCAGCTTGTCCGACTGCACATCGAGGAAGGTCTGTCCTTCGCCGCCGCCACAGCGTTCACCCTCGATGAGTACGTCGGCCTTCCCCCGCAGCACCCCCAGCGCTACCTGAACGTGATCGCCCGCGAGATCGCGCAGCAGGTGGACTTTGCCCCCGGCGCGGTCCACGGGCCCGATGGAGTCGCTTCCGACATCCCAGCGGCGTGCGCGGCCTACGAAGAGGCGATCACCGGGGCCGGGGCAGTGGATCTGCAGATCCTGGGCATCGGGACCGACGGGCACGTGGGCTTCAACGAACCAGGCTCCTCTCTTGCCTCACGCACCCGCATCAAGACCCTCACCGAGCAGACTCGCGGCCACAACACGCGCTTCTTCGCCGGCGACATCAACGCCGTCCCGCGGCACTGCCTGACCCAGGGGCTCGCGACGATCATGGCGGCACGTCACATCGTGCTGATCGCCACCGGCCGTGCCAAGGCCGATGCGGTCCACCAGCTCGTCGAGGGCCCGGTAAGCGCGATGTGGCCCGCCACGATCCTGCAGCACCACCCCCATGTCACAGTGCTGATCGACAACGCCGCCGCGAGCCGGCTCCAGCTGGGCGACTACTCCCGCACCACCTACGCCGCGAAACCCACCTGGCAGGGCCTGTGACTTGTCGCCGGTCCCAAGCAGGTCGGGACCGGCCTGCGGCCGACGGTGTTCAGGCAACTTGGCGTTGCCGGCTTGTGGGAAACCGTGGGGTGCCCGTTGGCGTCCGCCGTGTGCAGATGGCCAGCCAGCCTCGCCTACCCGCATCAAGGTCCTCACCGAGAGGGCCCGGACCGACAACGCCCGATTCGCAGCGAGCCGACTCCAACGCGGCGACCACTTACGCAGGACCTATGGCCTGTGGGCGGGGGGCCTGCCTCTGCCCACAATGGCAGATATGGACGCCGCAGACCGTCTGAGCCCCCTGGACGCCTGGTGGCTCCATCTCGAGCGCGAGGTCCAGCAGCTGCATGTGGGCTCTGCCCTCCTGTTTGAGGGTCCCGCGCCTTCGCACGCCCAGCTCATGTCGGCCATCGAGTCTCGGCTCGACCTGGTTCCCCGGTATCGGCAGCGAGTTCTGCGGGTGCCCCTGGACCTAGGGCGCCCCGTCTGGGCGGACGACCCGCGATTCCGCATCGGCGACCACGTCAGGCACACCACCCTGCCCCGCCCCGGCACGGAGGAATCGTTGCGGGACATGACCGCCGGCCTCATGTCGGAGCACCTGGACCTGTCACGGCCGCTGTGGGAGAGCTGGCTGGTCGACGGCCTCGAGGGAGGCCGCTGGGCCATGGTCAACAAGACCCACCACTCTATGATCGACGGCATCTCCGGAGCCGACATCATCGACGTGTTTCTGGACCGCGACCCCCACGCCGAAGCGCGACCAGCTGTTCCATGGACGCCCGCGGCTGAAACCTCGCCGGTCCGTCTGGCCGCGTCTGCGCTTGGCGACATGCTCCGCGTCCCCCTGGAGATCGGGCAGGGCCTCGCCCGAGCTGTCAGGGCGCCGGGCCGGTTCACCCGCCAGAGCGCGGTCGAGCTGTCCGGGCTCGCCCAACTGGGGGAGAAGGTGATGTGGCCTGAGTCGGTCCTTGACGGCCCGATCGGGCCTCGGCGCCGTTGGGGCTGGGCGCGCGCCGACCTCACCGAGGTCAAGAAGGTGAAGAACTCGCTCGGCGGCACGGTCAACGACGTGATTCTCGCGGGGATCGCCGGCGGCTTCCGAACGTTCCTGACCGCGCGGGGGGAGAACATGGACGGGCGCACCGTGCGCACCATGGTCCCCGTCTCGATGCGCACCCGTGAGGAGCGCGGTCAACTGGGCAACCAGGTGTCGGCCGTCTTCGCCGACCTCCCCGTCGGCCTCTCAGATCCTGCTGAGCGGCTGGCGGCCGTGACCCGCCAGCTCTCATCGCTGAAGAGCAGCGGCATGGCCAGGGGCGTCGACAGCATGTTCACCGCCGCCGATCTGGTGCCCGGAACGCTGTTCGCCCTTGGCGCCCGGGTGGCGGCTCGTCTGCCGCAGCGGGCCATCAGCACCGTCACCACCAACGTGCCCGGTCCGCCGGTGCCCATGTACCTGCTCGGCCACCGTATGACGGAGCTGTTCCCCTACATCCCGATTGGCGCCGACATCCGCATCACGATCGGGATCGCCTCATATGCCGGACGCCTCACCTGCGGGGTGACGGGCGACTTCGACGCCGTCCCCGACCTCCAAGTGCTGTGCGACGGCATCGAGTCAGCCACGGAGGAACTGGTCGCGCTGGTGAGGTAGCCCAGCGCTCGAAGGGCCGAGCGCTCGCAGGACTGGGTCAGATGTGCCGGCGCTCTGGACTCGCGGCATAGGCGGCGGCCACCCCGTCGGCCTGCAGCCAGCCCAGGATCTGGCTGATCGTCCACTCCGGCACCTCGAGCTGAGGCACGTGACCGACTCCGCGGGCCACCTCGAAACTCCACGTCGGGTTGGCCGCCGCAGCGGTGCGTGCGGAGGCGATGGGGACCAGCCTGTCCTGGTCACCGTGAAGCAGCAGCACCGGCACGGTGATGTCGTGCAACATGGATGCGTGCGGCCGCCTCCGAGCAAGGACCCACAGCAGCGAGCGCGCAGCCACGATGAGCTCGGCGTCGACGTTGGGGTAGTCGTTCCGCTCCCGAGCGAGCTCGAGGTGCTGCTCGAGGATAGGGCGCGGCACCCGCGAGGGGTCGGCGCAGCACAGCCGGAGAAGGGCCATCGCCAGCTCCTCCGCTGAGTGGGACGAGCGACGCCGGGCGACCACGCTGCGCCCCACTGCCGGCACGGCATACAGCCCGAACATACCGGCCACCAACGGATCGGGCCGTGAGGCCAGCCCGACGGGCAGTGCCGGATCGATCAGCACGATGCCGGCGACGGTCTCGGGGTGGGCCGCCGTCTGCAGGACCGAGATCAGCCCTCCCATCGAGTTCCCAACCAGGATGGCCGGGTCCCCGCAGACCTCGCTCATGAATCGGTGAAGGAGCCGCTGGTTGTCGTGCACCGACGTTGACCGGCCGTGGCTGTGGGTCCGCCCGAACCCGGCAAGGTCCAGGGCGAGCACGCGGCAAGTCTTCGACAACGATGGGGCGACCGCCGCCCAGTTGACCGACGAGCCGCCCAGGCCATGGACACAGACCATGAGGGGACCGTCCTGCGGCCCCCCATAGTTGACGTAGTGAACCGGTCCGCCTAGGTCGACCCACCTCGACGGTGGGGGCCCGGACCGGTGGCGCGGCGCCTTCGCAGTCACGGCACTCCTCCCTGCGTATCGACCATATCCTCAACACCGGGGGTGAGACGAGAGGATCACGTGGGCCGGGGGAGCCTTATCGGGAGGCGCGGGAGTGTGACCGGTCAGTCGGCGGCGCGCTGCTCCTGGACCTGCTGCTCCTAGTAGCCGAGGAGCTCTTGGCCGCTGACCGGGTCAGCTGCTCGAACATGGCCATGATCTCGGCCCGGTGCTCATGCTGACGCGGCCGTCTTGCGTAGTGCGTCCCGGACCTCGCTCAGCTGGTCGATGGTGCGCTCGATCGTCTCGATGTCGCTCTGACCCCGGGGCGACTCGACCCGGACCTCTTTTGACCCCGCGATTCCATCGACGCCCAGCATCGCCACGACGGCTCCGTTGGCTTCACCGCCGGAATGGATCGGGTTTGCCTGGTTTGACCCGGTCAGATTCGGGTCTTGGCTGTAGAGGACTTCAGCCCCCTCCCCGGTGCACAGGGTCAGGCCGATTGTCTCGGTGGTCGTCCCGCTGGCCCGCGTGCCATCCATGATCGTGCTCACAACTGGTTCTCCTTCGGCTGGGCGAACTCGGTTCGGGCCTCAGCCGTCGCCACGCACGCCAGCGGAGGGCCTTCCCCCTGTCTAGGACCCTGTCGGTGAGCACCACCGGCCCGGGGCTGCTGTGCGAGTGGAGATCAGCCCAGGGTCGCCACTTGCTCCCAACCGGACAGCTGCACCAAGATCGCATCCGCCAGTGCGATCCGTCCCACCTCGGTCATCTCATCGGCATCAATAGAGATGGCGGTCCAGCCAGGAACGTTGCAGAAGACCACGGGCACCCCGGAGGGCGGGGCAGGATTCCGGATGACCTCGAACTCCGTTGCGCACCTACGGTTTCCACCGTGGAAGCGCCACGACCCGTTGGTGGCGAGGGTGTCCAGGATCGTCCCGATGCGGTCCGCAGCGACCTGACTGAAGTGCTGGGGGTCCAACGTGTAGGTCAGCAATCCACGCTGGGTGCTGCCGACGGCGACCAGTGGTGTGTGCGTGCGCGAGCACTCGACGCGCACAGTCATCAGGCTCATATCGGCGCCTCCGCGCCCTGCTTGGCACGTTGTTCTTCGGCAACTTCTTGGCGATAGTCCAGTATCTGCTGCTTGCGGGCCTCGTCCAGCGAGCCGTACATCGCCATGATCTCAGCATCGGCGGCGCTCACAGCTTGCCCTTGGGTTGAGGGCAGCATTTCGGGAGCGCGGACACGTCGATCCTGCTGTGGCGTGCTGCTGTCTGGTCCAGGATGGTGCTCACAACTGGTTCTCCTTGGGTAAGGCGAAGCCGGTTCAGGCTTCGGTCGGCACTACGAGCTCCAGTGGGGGCCTTTCTGCTTGTCTCGCCCCTGGTCGGGGGACGCGGCACCGGCACGCTGGTGTGTCAGTGAAGGTCAGGCCTCCAGCCCCTCGACCGGCGCGAGAATCTGGGGCGAACCGCCGTGCCACGTCCAAGGTGGCCGATGCGCAGAAACCGCCGTCGTGGCCGTTGACACCCGGGACGCCATGTCGTCGGCGTGCCGCGACAGGTGCGTGCTGAGGTGCTGCTGCTGCGTATACGCGTCGGACATGAGCGTCCTGTCTCGGTCGAGACGTGTACCCGGTGCTCGACCCCTGAGCAGCACTGGCCCTCGCGCACCATGTGCTCAGAGCGTCCGTCGCCGTCCTGGCACCAAGGCTGGCAGGTGATCGGGTCGACGCGCGGTGAGGGCAGGGGGCTGCTCAGGACATCCCCCGGTCGAGGTAGCCCTCAACGTCGTAGTCGTAGCCGTAGCCTGTCGCGTGATCACCCGCGACGAGCGTGTTAGTCGTTTCGTCCACCAGCCGGCACATGCCGAGGCCATGGGCACGGGCTTGGCGTCTGTGAGATTTCGCGAGCAGAAGGCTCTTTCGCTGGGCCGCTCGTCGTAGCCGGTTCTCCATGACCTTGTCTGTTTCGCTCATATCGCTCATGACGGAACCCTGCCACTAGTGATGCCATCATCCAAACGGCAGCCAGACTCAACTCGACCGGGACGGCCTCGACCTAGCACCCTAAGGACCCTATCGACGGTAGAGCACCTCCACGTCGGCACCGAACGTCTTCAGGACGACATGGCGCTTCACCTTGAGGGTGGGTGTGAGCTCTCCTGTTTCCTCTGTGAAGTCGACGGGCAGTACCCGGATCTTCTTGATCGCCTCCGCCGCCGACACCGCCTTGTTCGCGTCGTCCACTGCGAACTGGAGGGCGGCCAGCAAGTCCGGATCCTCGTGAAGGTCGGCCACGCTGGCATTCGCCGCCTTGCCGGTCTCCACCTTCCATGGCGTGAACGCCTCCGCATCGATGGTGACCAGGGCGCCGATGAACGGACGCCGGTCGCCGACCACGACGCACTGGCTGATCAGCCAGTGCGCCCGCAGCCTGTCCTCGAGCACCATCGGGGCCACATTCTTGCCCGAGGAGGTGACCAGGACGTCCTTCTTGCGGCCGGTGATCGTGAGGTAGCCATCTTCGTCGAGCGCGCCGAGGTCACCACTGTGGAACCAGCCATCCTCGTCGAACACCTCCAGGGTCGCCTCGTCGTTGTGCCAGTAACCAGGGAAGACGTTGCCACCCTTGATGAGCACCTCGCCGTCGGCCTCGATGCGAATCGTGCATCCGGGGATCGGGCGTCCGACAGTGCCTATGCGCTGTCTGTTCGGCAGGTTGAGTGTCACTCCGGCGCAGGTCTCGGTGAGCCCGTAGCCCTCGAGCACGTTGATGCCGATGCCGCGGAAGAAGTGGCCGAGCCGAGCGCCGAGCGGAGCACCACCACTGACCGACCACCGGACGTCGCCGCCGAGCGCGGCACGCAGCTTGGAGTAGACCAGCCGGTCGAAGATCGCATGCCGGAGCCTCAGCAACAGACCAGGGCCGCCGGTGTCCAGGGACTCGCTGTAGGCCGTCGCCGTGGCGTCGGCGAGGTCGAAGATGCGCCCTTTGCCCTCTGTGGCGGCCTTGTGCTGCGCGGTGTTGTAGATGCGCTCGAACACGCGCGGCACCGAGAGCACCACAGTCGGCTGGAACTCGACCAGCTGCGAGACGATGTTCTTGATGTCGCCGGTGTGCGCCATGTGAACCCGGTTGTGCACCGCCGCGAGTTGGATGGACCGCGCCAGGATATGGGCCAGGGGGAGGAAATGCAGCGTCCTGGTCTGTTCGTTGAACACCAGCTCCTGGATGCCCTCGGCCGCAGTGACGTTGCGCACCTCGGCCAGGAGGTTGGCGTGCGTGATCGCACAGCCCTTGGGCCGTCCGGTTGTGCCGGAGGTGTAGATGATGGTGGCCAGCGAGTTGCTCGTGACGGCATGGCGGCGTTCCATGACCGTCTCCGCGGAGACGTCGCGGCCAGCGGATACGAGCCGGTCGATATCGCCGGAGTCGAGGACCCACACCTCGCGCAGCTCCGGCGGGCTGACGGGCAGCTCAGCGACCGTGTTGGCGTGCTCCTGGGTCTCGACGAACGCTGCGACCGCTCCTGAGTCGGCGAGGATCCACTCGACCTGTTCAGCCGAGGAGGTCTCGTAGACGGGGACCGTAACGCCACCGGCGGTCCAGATCGCGAAGTCGCACAACATCCACTCGAATCGGGTGCGCGAGAATAGCGCGATCCTGTCGCCCACCTGCACGCCGGAGGCGATGAGCCCGGCCGCCAGCCTGGTGACCTGCTCTGCGGTTTCCCGGTAGGTCACCGGAACCCAGCGGTCTGCCACCCGACGAGAGAAACCTGGATGCTCCGGCCAGCGCTGGGCATGACCAAAGACGTCGTCGGTCAGGTTCTCCTGCAGGCTTGCCACATAGCTGGGCGGCACGCTGAACTCATCCATCTCACACCTCGACAGACCGGTCACGACGGACCTCGAGAATCCGGCATTTCCAAGATCGCACGTCAACCGGTCCGCGGACTAGGGCAAAAAGCCCCTGGTTTGGATGGAAAGGGCTGCCAGCAGCAGCGCTATTCGGATCGATTGTGGCTGGGCCAGTCTTGGGGCGGTGTCGTGAGCGCGGCGTGAAGCTGCGCGACGCCTTCAGCGATCACCATGCGTGCGTGTCCCTCATGCGCCAGCTCGGTCACCGGCCGGTTTTCAGCGAGAAACAGCGCGGTGAATTCGGTGATGCCGCACTCCTGGGCGCGGCGCGCGAGCAATCCGATGAGCGCGGTAGCCAGGCCGACCCGTCTCCATTCGGGCGCGACGGCCACAGCGACGTCTGCCACCAGCGAACCGTCTGTCGGTGGCAACGTCCCGTAACGGGCGATGCCGACACCACGCTCCCCGCTGCGGGCTACCAGTGCGAAACGGCTGACGTAGTCGACCCGTGTCAGCTCGTCTAGCACGGCCTCGCTCAGTTGCGGCGGCCCGCCCAGGAAGCGCGCACGAAGCGTCTCGGGATCGGCCGTGCGAATCGCCTCGGCCAGCTCCGGCGCGTCCGACGGCAGGATCGGACGGATCTCGACCCGCCGTCCGTCGCTCAGCCGAACGACAGACTCGTAGCTGGCGGGGTAGTTGGGCGGGAAATCCTGGCTCCGGCGTGCGTTCGGCATGCCTCATTCTGCATGTGTTGGTCTGGCGATGAAACGGGCCCACAGTCCCTGCTGGTTCCCCGCTCCTGCAGATGCCTTCATGTTGACCTGTTGCCCAGGCATGGTCGCCAGGTGAAGACGCCGAACTCGGCCCGGCCGGGCTTCTCGCCACAGCGGAACGCCGGGGGTTCAATGGTGTCTCGGCAAAGAAATGGTGCGGGTATTCACTACACTCTCGGCTTCGCCGCCTACCAGAAAGCGGACCGGCTCATCGTCTTCACGCACACGCAGGTCGAACCACACCTGCAGGGACAAGGTATCGGGAGTCGACTCGTGCGCGGAGCGTTGGATGATGTCCGCTTACAGCGGTTTCCCATGCTCGCACTGTGCCCGTTCGTCCGGCACTAGATGGAGCGCCATCGCGACTACGCCGACCTCGACTATCGACGCCTCGCAAGTCGAGTAACGGACTGACCCTGCTCCAGCGCGAAGGCCCCCGACCTACCGGCCATGGGACCTTTGCCCCTGTCTGATGCCGGCGACATCGTTGACCATGCAGTTAGGTCAGCAGAGCCGGGTTGAAGGGAACCGCCGGCGGAGGTGCGATGTGGACACGACGGTGAAGTATCAGGGCGTAGCGATCGGTGCACTCGCAGCAGCCGGATTGGCGGGGCTGCATCGGCTGGGGCGCACTGCGGGCGCGACAAGAGCCGAGCAAGAGGCTCATTTACCCGGCGACGAGCTCATCCAGCATCCGATGATGGTCACCACCCACGCCATCACCATCGACACCCCGCCCGAGCTCATCTGGCCGTGGCTCGTGCAGCTCGGCTGGCATCGCGGCCAGTGGTATACGGCGCGTTGGGTGGACCGCCTTCTGTTCCCTGCGAACCCACCCAGCACCAATCGCATCGTGCCCGAGCTGCAGCACCTCTCGGTGGGCGACTGGGTGCCCGATGGTGCACCAGAGACTGGATGCGGGTTCACCGTCGACATCCTCGAACCGAACCGACATCTGGTCCTGCACTCGAGCGAGCATCTGCCACCGCAGTTCGCCGAACGATTCGATACCTGGATGGACTGGACGTGGGCGTTCACGCTGCGTGATGTCGGCGCCGGGCGCACCCGGTTCATCTTCCGCTCCCGGGTGAGCCTCGGACCGTGGTGGCTGGCAGCGTCGTACTGGGCCCTGATCATCCCTGCTGACTTCGTCATGGCCCAACAGATGCTGCACGGTGTCAAGAACCGCGCTGAGGGGAAGATCACCGCCGACAGCAGCGCTTCGCCACCTCTGGCCAAGGCTCCGTCTGCGTCCAGAAGGTGAGCCGATCGGCCTTGGCCTCGACCGTTGCGCGAGCGGGGTCTTAGCCTCGAACCATGAGCAACATCGTCGCTGACCTCTACGCGGACTGCACGGACGACCCCGCAGCATGCGGGCGTGAGGCTCAGGTCTACGACGCCATCCATGCCATGATCAGCCCTCGCAACGAGGTGCTGAGGTTGCTGCCGCACAAAGAAAGACGGATGGTCGGCGCCTGGTGCTTCGTGGACGTGTTCGGCCCCACCGCTGTGCACGACCAAACCGGTATGGCGGTGCCGCCCCATCCGCACATGGGGCTGCAGACTGTCAGCTGGCTGGTCCAGGGAACGGTGCTGCACCGGGACAGCCTCGGCACGACGGCACGGGTTGAGCCTGGGCGAGTCGCCATCATGACTGCTGGCAACGGGATTGCGCACTCTGAGAACTCTCCCGTGGACCACGGGCCGGTGCTCCATGGCGCCCAGCTGTGGGTGGCGCTGCCGGAGCATGCCCGCCGCGGTGATCACTCTTTCTTTCTGCACGACCCGGCGCCGGTCTGGGATGCCCCTGGAGTGCGGGCCAGGGTCTTCGTTGGCCGCCTGGGTTCGACGGTGGCGCCGGCCGAGAGCGCGACTGCGTTGGTAGGTGTCGAGCTCTCGCCGCAGTCTGCGCACTTGCGAGCCGGAAGGGTGCCGTTGGATCCGGCATACGAGCACATGCTGGTGCCCTTGGTCGGCACGGTCGGTGTCTGCGGCGAAGATGTTCACAGCGGTCAAGGCATCTATCTGGGCACCGACCGCGACCACCTGGATCTTGAGCTGTCCGCTGATGCGCGGGTGCTGCTGCTGGGCGGCCTACCGTTCGAGGAGGAGATCGTCATGTGGTGGAACTTCGTTGCGCGAACCCATGAGGAGATCGAGCAGGCGCGGTTGCAGTGGAACGCCGGCGGCGACCCGAGGTTTGGCGAGGTGTCGCAGTATCCGGGACCGGAGCGCCTCAGAGCACCGGCGCTGCCGAATCTGCGGTTGCGGCCACGAGGCCGTCGTCGCTGATCCGGCAAGAGAGCAGTCTGGGACGAGCCGGCCGGCAACGCCGCCGGTGGTCACCAACGAGAGTGGCCATGCGCCCGGGGATGTGCACCGGCTGCCGGTTGGGTGCCGCATTTGCGCTCATTACGGCACCGGGGCGTCGCTGATAGACAGCCACCAGCGCCAGGTCAAGGGCTAGCACTCCAGCCACAAGTACTTCGCCCCATCAAGACTGAACAGCGCCAAGAGGATGAGAGCTCAGGAAGACCACCAGGACTGCCAGGCTCCAAGCTCGCAAGAAGCCCTGGAGATCTGGATCGACATCCTGGGACGACATCTAACGGCTCCACGCGTACCGCCACAGCATGGTGTGGGTGAGGCCGACTGCGCAGATGATGGCCGCCTTGACGATCACTCCCGACGTCTTTAGGCCATACGTGGCGATCACGTCGGTGCCGTCGCCCGCCACGTCAACATCATGGATGAGCATTCTTTCGGCTGTTACTCCAAGAAACGCCCACCTGCCAATGGCCACATGCAGACAATGGCCGGCTCCGAGTGAATGGCCCCATCTCGCGGGCCCGGCGGGCTGGGTCAGGTGCGGCGCCGCCGACGCTCGGCGCCCTGGCGGGCGGCCGCAACGATCTGGCGCAAGGCTCGCCGATGACTCTCGATGACCGGAGGTGCTCGCCACGCCTGCTCAGGCGGGCGGACAGCGGCCCCTACCTCGATCCGCATCCGGTCCAGGTCGGCGAGCAGGGATCCATGTTGTTGCCAGACCGCCCGATCCGCGCTCGACTCCTCGTGCAGGAGCTCGGCAAGCCGGTCCCGGAGGCGATGCAGTTCGGATAGTCGTTGGTCGACCTCCGTCCGGGCGGCGTCCACGGCTCCGGTGCCGGATGTCACCGCTGACACCTGTTCGATGGCATCCGCCGCAGCACCGAGCACCTGGGCGAGCACTCCGCGAACCTGTGCGTCGTACACGGTCCCCGCCTGTTCGCTGGGCACGAAGTAGGTCCGGTCAAGGAGGGAACGGCACAGGTTGCGGATCGTGACGTAGGTGTGCTCGAGCCCTGTCAGCCCGGTGCGCAGCCGAGGCAGTGCCTCGCGGGCACGGGCAACGCGTGGGTTGAACCTGGCGCTGTCCTGGGCGCGACCCAGGGTCCGGCCAGCGTGGGCAACCTCGTCACCGAGACGCCGGGCCTCGTTCAACATCCGGTCGGCTGACTCGCGCGACCACCCTGCACCCAGCTGATCGGCGAGCTGTCGCAGGAACATTGCCATCCGTTCGGCCAGCTCACCGATCGCGTCGCTGGCCGGTTGCACGTATAGCGGAGCAGCGATCACAACGTTGACGCCCACACCGACCGCAGCTCCGACCAGCGTCTCGTAGACCCGGTCCAGGGCCGGTCCCTCCGCGCCGCCCACTGCCAGCACCAACATGGCCGAGATCGGAACCTCGAGCAGATGGTTACCAAGGTGCAGGAGGCGGCCGATGACCAGCGACGCAGCCACGACCACGCCCAAGCTCCACCAGGTCAGCCCGACCCAGGTGGCGACACCGACCGCGATCAGCACTCCGGCCACGACACTGGCGACCCTCTGCAAACCGCTGGCCACAGTCTCGTACATCGTCAGCTGCACAACGAGCAGCGCTGTCAGGGGAGCCAGCACCGGCTGTGGACTGGTCAACAGCTGCTGGGCCAGAACGAACGACAAAACAGCGGCGAGCGTCGTCTTGGCCGTACGCAGACCCGGCCTGCGCCCACGTCTGGTCAGCGCCGAACGCATCTGAGCGATGACGTCGGATCCGCGCGATGACACCCGAACCTCCCCCCACTTTCGTCAAGAACTGGGCACCCTCAGTCTAGATCCGACCTCGCGAAGGACCTCTGAACCTCGGCTCAGCCAAGCCAGAAGGCGCAGCCGAGTCGGGCGGCCCCTGCGCCCCTGTTCTTGGCCAGCTATTCACCTCCCTGAGACCGGGATGTGACATTTGGGCCGTCCCTATGTACGGTGGTCGGGCTTCGCTATCTTCGGCGCAGTACTTGATGCGGTTCGCCTAGTCCTGTCACCGCATTCAAGACTCTCAACATCCGCTTGGCAGGAGCGGGGGACCCACATTTTGGGGCGTCGAAAGACGCTCCTTGGGGTGAAGCCCTCTTGGTGGTAGACGACTCTATCGATCTGCTGGCATGAGGGCCGGGTGCAATTCTCCCATCCGAATCCGACAGCTGACCTCGTAGGCGTCTGGAGAGGGTCCTTTACTATGTCCAGCCATAATGCAGGCCGCCATCGCGCGCCACACTCCTTGAGTTCAGGGTCATCGTTTTCGTCCGCGATCTCACGTTCCGCAAAACCCGCGAGCAAAGCCTCCGCCGTGATCGTGTTCTCCGGTGCCATGGTGGCCGCCCTGGCCCTGCCGGCCGCCGCACTGACACCGACCACCAAAGCCATCGCGCCGGTTGCACTTGCTGTAGCGGTCGCAGCCCCGGCGCCAGCCCAGGCACCGCTGGCTCCCCAGACCTTCGGGAACATCGGCTTCACCGGTGTGGTCAAGCCCAAGCCTGCCCCGGCACCCGTTGCCCTGCCGGCCCCTGTCGTTGCCCTGCCGGCCCCTGTCACTGTCAGTCGCTCGATCACCCGCGCACCGACTCCGCAGGCTCCCCGCGCGGGCGGCGTTCTCGGCATCGCTGCCAGCCTGGCCGGCATCTACTACATCTACGGTGGCACCACCACTGCCGGCTTCGACTGCTCCGGTTACACGCAGTACGTTTTCGCCCAAGTCGGCATCAGCATCCCCCGCACGTCCCAGGAGCAGCAGGCCGCCGCGACGCCTGTGTCCAACCCGCAGCCGGGTGACCTCGTCTTCTTCGGCTCACCGGCCGACCACGTGGGCATCTACGCCGGTAAGGGCATGATGTGGGCCTCCCCGCACACCGGTGCGGCCATTTCGCTGCAGTCCGTGTACTCCTCGACCGCGACATACGGTCGCCCCTGATCGGCGCACGCCCCCGTTCGTAGTGGCCCGCGGCATCCACTGACGCCGTGGGTCGTCACTGCCGCGATCGAAGAGTCAGGCGCCCCCGAGGGGTGTGCAGCGCGGGGCTGGGGGAACTGTCATGAAGCGTCCTCTGATCGTCCTAGCGGCAAGGGTTTAGCACGGTGGCCCTGCACAACAGGTTCGCTGGCACCATCCAGCTCATCGCCGCAGTCTCGCGGTACTACCTGGCTGAGATTGCGGCCACCGTCCCTGCCGGGTCTCCCACTCATGCGCGTCACCAATGCGGCAGCGCTCACGTGCTGGGAAGAACGACCACGGTGAGGTGGGCAACGGGACCACCACCAGCTCTGGTCCCGGTCAGCGTTGCCGCGCCCAGCTCAAGGTGGTCGCGGTCTGCGCCGGCTGGCGGCGTCACGTCTGTGCCGTGACGTCGGGTGGCGCACACGCGTGCTGGGGGTACAACTGCAACGGCCGGCTGGGCAACGAAACCACCAGGAGATCTCAGGTCCCGGTCGGCGTCGTCGGGCTCGGCCCGGGATGGTCGCAGTCCCCGCCGGCGGCGCCCACTCCTGAGCGGTGACCACTGCCGGCGGTCAACTGATGGGGCCACCCGCCTACGACCAGCTCGGTGACGACATCCCGGTGTTCGTCGCTGGCGTGGGATAGGCCTGCCGCCGCCGTACGGCCCCAGACACAGAGTCGGTACGCTCGCCTGTATGCGCACACGTGAGCTGGGTAGGACTGGTCGTCAGGTATCCGTCGTCGGGCTGGGGTGTTGGCAGCTGGGTGGTGACTGGGGTCGCGTCGATGAGGCTGACGCGATGGGCGTGCTGCACGCGGCGGTCGACGCAGGGGTGACCTTCCTCGATACCGCGGACGTCTATGGTGACGGCCGCAGTGAGGTCCTCATCGGGCGGCTGTTGGCCGAGCGGCCCGACGCCCCCCTCACGGTGGCCACGAAGATGGGCCGACGGGCCGACCCGCACGTCCCCGAGGCGTTCACTCTGGCGGCCTTCCGGGACTGGGCGGACCGCAGCCGGGCAAACCTTGGGGTCGAGGTGCTCGACCTTGTTCAGCTGCACTGTCCGCCGACGCTGGTGTTCTCTGAGGACCGTGTCTT
>CABDZF010000005.1_pt1 | contig 26783 bp, 23 predicted proteins | sample 3421651 | NCBI WGS metagenome assembly CABDZF01 (sample SAMEA5534339, study PRJEB31848) | metagenome | biome: tundra; feature: field; material: soil | place: USA | collected 2013-05 | depth 0.45 m | reverse complement strand
GCCGCTGTTGTAGGTGCTTGGGTGGGCAGCTCGTTCTTCGAGCTGTCCACCCACTTGCGTGCCGCATGTGGTGCCGCTTCCGCATGACGGGACAGGCACTCCCGATGACCACGGCGGCGACACTCATGGCGTGGATGACCATTCCTCGATCCAGGCTGTTCTTGCCGGCGAATACGTCGTCTCGCCCAATATGGGGATCGTCTCCCGGGCGCAGGACGGGCAGACCTGGTCCAGCACGGTAGGGGAAGGTCGCGTGCGAAAGCATGGACAGCCCTTTGCCTGGTGACACGCCCACATTGGCCCGCCAGTATGACTGGACTCACAAGTCAGTTCATCATGTTTGTGATGTGTCATGCGCGCTCGTCCTGTCGTTGTGGTAACGGTGTTTGCCGCCATCATCGCCTCATTGGGGGCGGCGTCGCCGTCGCCGTTTCGGCCGTCGCACGATGTCAAGGAGCCGGTCGCGGTCGGTACCGGTGGCGCGGTGGCATCGGCGGAGTTCAACGCCAGTAAGGCCGGGATCAAGACCCTGAGGGCAGGTGGCAACGCCATCGATGCTGCGGTTGCCGTGGCAAGCACACTCGGTGTCACCGAGCCTTTCGTCGCGGGTCCGGGAGGCGGTGGCTTCATGGCCATCTACGTCGCCAAGACGCATCAGGTGGTGACGATCGACGGACGTGAGATGTGCGCTGCTGCCTGCACGCCACAACTGTTCATCGACCCCGCGACCGGTAGGCCGCTGGCCTTCGAGGACGCCCGTCATTCGGGGCTGTCGGTGGGAGTGCCAGGCATGGTCGCGACCTGGGACAAGGCCGTGCGGAACTACGGCACCCGCAGCTTTGCCGCCGACCTAGGCCCAGCCATTGGCGTTGCGCAGCGCGGCTTCACCATCACCCCTGACCTCGTCCAACACGAGCAGGCGGCGCTGCAAGACCTGCAGGCTTTCACCAGCAGCCGAAGACTCTTCCTGACCTCAGATGGCCAGCCGCTGCCCGTCGGCTCCACGCTGAGGAACCCTGACCTGGCGCGCACCTACCAGCTACTTGCCCAACATGGTGCGGGCTACCCATACGGCGGCTCCCTGGGTGTGCAAATTGCCGATACGGTGCGGCATCCGCCGGTGTGGTCGGGAACACCGCTCACCATCCGCCCGGGCTTGATGACCGCCTCCGACGTCGCCAATTACAGGGCCAAGCTTCGTGCTCCGACCCACGTCGCCTACCGCGGGCTGGACGTGTACCGCATGGTGCCTCCGTCCAGCGGCGGTCTGACCACCGGTGAGGCGCTGAACATCCTTCAGGGCTGGGATCTGTCATCAGAGCCCCGCGCGCAGGCATTGCTTCAGTACCTGGAATCCAGCCGACTGGCCTTCGCCGACCGCAACGCCTACATCGGCGACTCCGACTTCGTGCCAGTCCCGCAACATGGCCTGCTGGACCCGGCTTTTGCGGCTACCCGCCGCTGCCCGGTGCCGGGCCGAGGCTTCCTGCTCAACAACGAGATGACCGACTTCGACTTCGCGGCCGCCGCGCCCGGCACATATGACCCGAACCTACCGGCATCGGGCAAGCGTCCACGCTCCAGCATGAACCCCACAATCGTGCTGAAGAACGGTGTCCCCGACTTCACCATCGGATCGCCGGGCGGCTCGACCATCATCACCACCGTGCTGCAGATCCTGCTCAACCACATCGACTTCGGCATGACGCTGCCGCAGGCCATCGCCGCGCCACGCGCCAGCCAGCGCAATGCCGCGGGGACGGACGCCGAAGCAGACTTCTACAGCAGCGCCCTCGCGCAGCAGCTGACATCTCAATACGGCGAACACTTCAAACTGCAAACCGGAGCCGTGCTTCCCCTGAACTCCTGGATCGGCAACGCGACCGGCATCCAATTCCTACCCGGCGGCCGATTCCAGGCCGCCGCGGAGCCAGTCCGACTCGGGGGCGGCAGCGCGCTGGTCGTCAACGCCAAATAGTCGGGCGCCAGCCACAGGATACTGCGACTGTAGACGTGCAGCGGCAGAGTCCACGGGCATTCTGGGCGACCCACCTGGTCCCGACAGCCGAACCGTTTGTCTGGGCGCCGAACCCGCGATCCGGGCGCCGAAAACACCAATGAGCGCTGTCCGCGGCTATGTGCAGGCGATGCCACTTGCTGTCGGCGGGTGGGTTTCCGGTTCGGGTTACATTGTCGGGTCGGCATAGACCGGATGAGAGTGGTGCGCCATGGCGGCAGGATCGACGGAAGTGGATGCCGATGTGCGCGTGCGTGCGATCGACCATGTTCGTGCGCACCGGTGGGCGGACCTGTTGGCGCTGCAGCCGCGGTTGGAGCGCGATTCCGAATACTGGGTGACGGTGTGGGGACCCGCGTGTGCTGTGGCGGCATACCACGAAGATCGACCCGATGCTCGGGAGCTTCTTGTCGCGGTGATCGATGCGGGTTTCCACGACTTCAGCGCGTACACGCAGATTTTCGCCGACACCTTCGCCACGGAAGCTGACTGGCCGGTAATGCAGGCCAGGATGGAGGCCAACAAGCCTGTTCCGCCGATCGAGTTGACCGATTGGCCCACTGCGGTCCCGGTCCTGCCCGTGCTCCTGGATCGCCTTGATCCGGGCGCCGAGGCCGCGTTGGCGCGGCGGGTTCCCGCTACCCAGGCGACGGCCCAGGAAACCGCGCTGGAGATGTTGACGTGGGTGAGCAGCAGCTGGCGACACAGCGGCGCCAACCATGTTCAGGACCGCGACGCCAATGAGGTCCTGAACCGGGCGGAGGACGGTGAGCGCTTCGCCTGCCGGGAGTACACCATCGTGTTGACCCAGGTACTGAACGCAGTCGGCATTCCGGCCCGATCTCTGGCTCTGTTGCGTGACGGCTACCACACCGGGATGGGTACCGGCCATGCGGTGACCGAGGCGTGGTTGGACGATCTGGGTCGCTGGGTGATACTCGATGGCCAGAATGGCGCTACTGGGCGGGATTCCTCAGGAGCCCTTCTTGGAGTCATCACACTCCATGAGCGACAGCTCGCCGGCGACAGACCCGACTTCGTCGGGGTCGGCCCCAACTTTGACTCCGACTCGGCGCAGGAATGGTTCGGTCATATCCAGAACTGCTCCAGTGGGGGGACCGTCTGGCGGGCTGACAGTTTCGTCCCCTTGATGGAGGGCCACACCGTGGTGGAGGCTCGGCCGCTGATACACGACCCGGTCCTGCCGCATCCCGATTTGGCTGAGATATCGACTTCCGTCGTCGACCACGACGGCGGTCGCGCCTTGCTCTTCGCCACCCAGCACCCTTTTGCTCGGTGGACAAGGGCAAGCTCACCGATGACCAGCGGGCGTCGGCGTTCGAGCGTCTCACGTTCTCGACCGACCTGGCGACCGCCGTGGTCGACGCCGACCTCGTCATCGAAGCCGTCCTCCAGAAGCTCGACGTGAAGCGGGGGCTGTTCGCCGACCTCGACCGGCTCTGCCCGCCGCACACGATCCTGGCCAGCAACTGCTCGAGCCTGATGCCCTCGCAACTGGCCGATGCTACCGGGCGCCCCGACCAGTTCGTGAACCTGCACTTCTTCAACCCGGCGCTGATCATGCGCTGCGTGGAGGTCGTGCGCGGGCCCGCGACGGGCGAGCAGACACAGGCCGCGGCGGTGGCGTTCGTTCACTGCATCGGCAAAGAGCCGGTGGTTCTCAAGAAGGAGATCCCAGGGTTTGTCGCCAACCGCATCCTCTACGCGGTACGCGACGAGGCGATCTCACTGCTCGAGGGCGGCGTGGCCGATGTCGCCGACATCGACCGGGCCTGCCGAACCGCCCTCGGCTACCCGATGGGGCCGTTCGAGCTCATGGACCTCACCGGCCTCGACATCGGCTACCACGTGAAGAAGGCCCGTTTCGACCTCACCGGCGACCCGCGCGACCAACCCCAGCGCAGCCTCGCCGAGCGGGTCGAGTCCGGCCGCCTCGGCCGCAAGACCGGTCACGGCTGGTACCGCTACGACGAGCACGGCACCAGGGACGAGCATGACAGCACGGCGGAACACGACAAGACGGCGGAGGGGATCTGATGGACCTGTCCCTGAACGAGGAGCAGCAGGCGTTCCGGGCGCTGGCCCGCGAATTCCTCGACAACGAGGTCGTGCCCCATCGCGCGGCCTGGGACCGTGCCGAGCAGGTGGACACGGCGATTATCCCGAAGCTGGCCGAGCTGGGTTTCTTCGGCTTGACGATCCCCGAGGAGTACGGCGGCGTCGGCGGCGACTACATCACGTACTGCCTCGGCATGGAAGAGCTCGGCCGGGCCGACTCTTCGGTGCGCGGCATCGTCTCAGTGTCGATGGGCCTGGTTGGCAAGTCGATCCTCGGCTACGGCACGGAGGAGCAGAAGCAGGACTGGCTGCGCAAGATCGCCACGGGTGAGTCGCTGGGCTGCTTCGGGCTCACCGAGCCCGACACCGGCTCGGATGCCGGGAACCTGAACACCCGGGCCCGGCGAGACGGTGACGACTACGTCATCGACGGCCAGAAGATTTTCATCACGAACGGCACCTGGGCCGATGTCTGTCTTGTCTTCGCCCGCACCGGCGGGCCGGGCCCCAAGGGCGTCTCGGCGTTCCTGGTGCCGACGAGCACGCCGGGGTTCGAACGCCGCGAGATCCACGGCAAGCTCGGCCTGCGCGGTCAGGCCACGTCCGAGATCTTCCTGACCCGGGTGCGCATCCCCGCCTCGGCTAGGCTCGGCGAGGAGGGGCAGGGCTTCACCATCGCCATGCACTCGCTCGACAAGGGCCGGGTGTCGGTGGGCGCGGGGTGCGTCGGCATCATCCAGGGCTGCCTCGAGGCAACCGTTGCCTACTCGAAGGAGCGCAAGCAGTTCGGTCGGCAGCTAGCGTCCTTCCAGATGATCCAGGACATGATCGCCGAGATGTCGGTCGACGTGGATGCAGCCCGATTGCTCGTGTGGCGCGCCGCCGACCTCATCGAGCGCGGTGAGCCGTTCGGCGTCGAGGCCTCCAAGGCCAAGTACTTCGCGTCCGAGGCCGCGGTCCGGGCGGCGAACCTCGCCATTCAGGCCTTCGGTGGGTACGGCTACGTCGACGAGTACCCGGTCCAGAAGTACATGCGTGACGCCCGCGTCATGACGCTCTACGAAGGCACTTCCCAAATCCAGAAGCTACTCATCGCGCGCGCCGAGACCGGCATCAGCGCCTTCCTCTGAAAGGACCATTCACGATGGCGACCAAGACCGCACAGGCCCCGCTCGAGCTCTACGGCATCGACGCGCTCATCGACGAGGACGACCGCGCCATGCGCGACACCGTCCGCGCGGTGATGGACGACACGGTGCGCCCCCACATCGCGGCGTGGTACGAGTCGGGCACCGTGCCCGCTCGCGAGCTGGCCAAGAAGCTCGGCAGCCTCGGCCTGCTCGGCATGCACCTGCAGGGGTACGGCTGCGCCGGCACCAGCGCCACTGCCTACGGCCTGGCCTGCGTCGAGCTCGAGGCCGCCGACTCCGGCATCCGCTCGCTCGTGTCGGTGCAGGGATCGCTCGCGATGTTCGCGATCTGGAAGCACGGCTCGGAGGAGCAGAAGCAGGAGTGGCTGCCCCGGATGGCGACCGGTGACGCGATCGGCTGCTTCGGCCTGACCGAGCCCGACTTCGGGTCGGACCCGGCCGGCATGCGCACGCGGGCCCGCCGGGACGGCTCCGACTGGGTGCTCGACGGCACGAAGATGTGGATCACCAACGGGTCGATCGCCGACGTGGCGGTCGTCTGGGCGCAGACCGACGACGGCATCCGCGGGTTCGTCGTGCCGACCGACACGCCGGGGTTCTCGGCGCCGAAGATCACCAGCAAGATGTCACTGCGCGCGTCGGTGACCTCCGAGCTCGTGCTGTCGGGTGTACGTCTGCCCGAGTCGGCGGTGCTGCCGAATGTGCGCGGGCTGGCGGGGCCGCTGTCGTGTCTCAACGAGGCGCGCTTCGGCATCCTCTTTGGGGCGCTCGGCGCGGCGCGCGACTGCCTCGAGACGACGATCGCCTACACGCAGGAGCGTCAGATCTTCGACAAGCCGCTGGCCGCCTATCAGGCGACCCAGCTCAAGCTGGCGGACATGACCGTGGCACTGGGCAACGGCATGCTGCTCGCGATGCACCTGGGCAGGCTCAAGGACGCGCACAAGCTGCGGCCGGAGCAGGTCAGCCTGGGCAAGCTCAACAACGTGCGCGAGTCGATCGCCATCGCGCGTCAGTGCCGGACCCTGCTGGGCGCCAACGGCATCACGCTTGAGTACCCGGTCATGCGACACGCAAACAACCTTGAGTCGGTGCTCACGTACGAGGGCACGTCTGAGGTGCACCAGATGATCATCGGCCAGGCTGTCACCGGCCACAGCGCCTTTCGCGGGTGAGTGCAATGGCGGGCACCACACAGGTCAGCCGGGCGCTGCGCATCGTCGCGGACGCCGGGCTCGGTCACGGGGAGCTCACCGAGGTTCCCGTCACCGGGATCGGCTCCGGCGAGCTGCTGTTGCGCGCCTCGCACTCCAGCGTCAACTACAAGGACGCGCTGGCTGCGACGGGTCAGGGCAAGGTGGTACGCCGCTTCCCGCTCATCGGTGGCATCGACGTGGTGGGTGAGGTCGTCGATTCGGCCGACCCCGACTACCGGCCGGGCGACCAGGTCCTGGTGACCGGGTTCGGGCTCAGTGAGGACCACGACGGCGGCTACGCGCAGTGGGTGCGGGTGCCGTCGACGTGGGTGGTGCGTTTGCCCGAGGGCCTGACCCCGTGGGAGTCGATGGCCCTGGGTACCGGGGGTCTGACCGCGGCGCTGGCCATCCACCGTCTCCAGTCCAATGGCCTGCGCCCCGGCCAGGGCCCGGTGGCCGTGACCGGGGCGACCGGCGGCGTCGCCGGCCTGGCGATCGGCATGCTCGCTCGCCTGGCTGATCCGTACGATGCAGCGCGGGGGCAGCATCGCGGCCTTCGGGTACTGGGCAGTTCGTGGCCGCTGACCGGTTGCTGCTGATCCCCGATCTTCTCTGCTACTGGCTCACGGGTCAGGTCGGCGCCGAGGCGACGAACGCCTCAACCACCCAGCTGTATGACGTCCGCGCCCGGACGTGGGCCACGGACCTTGCCGAGCGGGTCGGCATACCAAACCGCATCCTGCCTCCGCTGCGAGAGGCAGGGGACATCGTCGGCAATCTGCTCCCCGACGTTGCAGCCGACCTCGGCCTGCGATCGACGATCCCGGTGGTTGCGGTCGGTTCCCACGACACCGCTTCATCTGTGGTGGCCATCCCTGCGGCTCCGGGTGGACGCTTCGCCTACATCTCGTCGGGCACCTGGTCCCTGGTCGGCGTCGAGCTGGATGCACCGGTCCTTACCCGCGTGGCGCAGCAGGCCAACTTCACCAACGAGGGTGGTGTCGACGGGCGAATCCGCTTTCTGCGCAACGTCATGGGGCTGTGGATCCTGCAGGAATGCCTGCGTGAGTGGGCCACTGACGGCGGCGCCCCAGACTTGGCTGAGCTATTGCGACAGGCCTCGCACGCACCTGCCTTCATCTCGCTGGTCGACCTGGACGCACCGGGGTTCCTGGCTCCCGGAGCCATGTCCGAGCGGGTGGTCCTGGCGTGCCGAGCCAGCGGCCAGGCAAACCCCGCCGGACGTGTGGAGATGGTGAGGGCCATCATGGAGAGCCTCGCCCTGGCATATCGTCGGACCGTCAGGGCGGCTCAGGAGCTCTCAGGGATGGAGGTTGATGTGGTCCACATCGTCGGGGGTGGCTCACGCAACGAGCTCCTCTGCCAGCTCACCGCGGACGCCTGCGGACTGCCGGTGCTTGCCGGCCCCGTCGAGGCGTCGGCGCTGGGGAACGTCCTGGTGCAGGCCCGAACCCTTGGAGCGCCATTGCCCGACCTGGAGGCGATGCGCGCCCTGGTGGCCGGTACACACCAGGTGCGCCGTTACGAGCCTGCGGGCCGGGGCGCCGACTGCCAGTCAGCCGAGACACGCATATTCGGGGGGGAGCGATGAGGGTTGCACTCATGATCACGTGCCTGAACGATGCGATGTTCCCCGAGACCGGTCAGGCGGTTGTTCGGCTGTTGAAGCGGCTGGGGGTCGACGTGGAGTTCCCTGTCGCCCAGACCTGTTGCGCCCAGCCGATGGTCAACACCGGCTACCTCGATGAAGCGGTGCCGATCGTCGCCAACTTCGTCGATGCCTTCGCGGGGTACGACGCGATCGTGACCCCATCCGGCTCGTGCGCCGGATCCGCCCGTAACCAACATGCCCTGGTGGCCCGTCGATCCGGTGATCCGGCTCTGGCAGCGGCCGTTGCGGCGACAGCCCCGAAGGTCCACGAGCTCAGCGAGTTCCTTGTCGACGTCCTGGGTGTCGAGGACGTGGGCGCCTACTTCCCGCACAAGGTCACCTATCACCCGACCTGCCATTCGCTTCGAATGCTCGGCGTCGGCGACCGCCCGCTCCGGCTCCTGCAGAATGTCCGCGGGTTGCACCTGATCGATCTGCCCGGCGCCGAGGAGTGCTGCGGCTTCGGCGGCACCTTCGCCGTGAAGAACCCAGACACCTCGGTCGCGATGGGCGGCGACAAGGCGCGAAACGTCCGCAACACGGGGGCGGAGGTGCTGGTCGCCGGCGACAACTCCTGTCTCATGCACATCGGTGGCGTCCTGTCGCGCCAGCGCGCGGGAGTCAGGGTCATGCACCTGGCCGAGATTCTCGCCAGTACGGAGGACGTCCAATGAGTGCCACTTTCGTCGGCATGCCGCCCTTCCCCGAGGCGGCCCGCGCCGCGCTGGGCGACACGCAGCTGCGCCAGAACCTGGCGCACGCGACGCGCACGATCCGCGACAAGCGCGCGGCGGTCGTGGCCGAGGTCGACGACTGGGAAGAGCTCCGCTTGGCCGGGGCCCAGATCAAGGACCGAACCCTGGGCCGCCTCGACCACTACCTCCTGCAGCTCGAGGAGTCTCTGCAGTCCCGGGGGGTGTCCGTGCACTGGGCCGGCGACGCGGAGCAGGCCTGCGCGATCGTGGCGAAGATTGCCAAGGACCACGGCGTCGACGAGGTGGTCAAGGTCAAGTCGATGACCACTCAGGAGATAGGGCTCAACGAGGCGCTGGAGGCTGTGGGCATCGCCGCGTGGGAGACAGACCTCGCCGAGCTCATCGTCCAGCTGGGCGATGATCTGCCCAGCCACATTCTGGTGCCGGCAATCCATCGCAACCGTGCCGAGATCCGCCAGATATTCCTGCGTTCGATGGCGGCTGTCGGCCGGCCCGCGCCTGGCGACCTGACTGACGAGCCAGCGGCCTTGGCGGCTGCTGCCCGCGCCCACCTGCGGGAGAAGTTCCTGCGGGCAAAGGTCGCCGTATCCGGGGCCAACTTCGCGGTCGCCGACTCGGGCACCCTGGTCATCGTCGAGAGCGAGGGCAACGGGCGGATGTGCCTGACCCTGCCGGAGGTGCTGGTCAGTGTCGTCGGCATCGAGAAGCTCGTGCCCACCTGGTCCGATCTCGACGTGTTCCTGCGTCTGCTTCCGCGCTCCAGCACGGGCGAGCGGATGAACCCCTACACCTCCACCTGGTCGGGCGTCACCCCTGGTGACGGCCCGCAGGAGATGCACGTCGTGCTCCTGGACAACGGGCGAACCAATGTCCTGGCCAACGATGTAGGTCGTCAGGCGCTGCGCTGCATCCGATGCTCGGCCTGCCTCAATGTGTGCCCGGTCTACGAACGGGTCGGCGGCCACGCCTACGGCTCGGTCTACCCCGGGCCGATCGGCGCCATCATCACTCCGATGCTGCGCGGCGTCGGCAAGGACGCGGCCACCGATGCACTGCCATATGCCTCGAGCCTGTGCGGTGCCTGCGTCGACGTCTGCCCGGTACGCATCGACATCCCCGAGATTCTGGTCCAGCTGCGAGCCGAGGTCGTCGATGCCCACCGCGGGCAGGTCCCCAAGGGGAAGGACCTGGCCATGAAGGGGGCCGCCTGGGCGTTTGCCAAGTCCGGCCGGCTGGCGCTCGCGGAGCGCGCAGCGGGTCTGTCAGGACTGCTGACCGGGGTGGTGGGTCGCCGCAGACTGCCCGGTGGACGTCCGGCGATCGGCCGCCTGCCTTGGCCGGCCTCGCTGTGGACGGACGCACGGGACCTGCCATCCCCGCCGCGCCAGTCGTTTCGTGTCTGGTGGAAGGCGACCGACGGCGGGCGCGTTCCGCAGACCCCGCCGACCCGCGAGAACCCGCAGACCTCGCCAATCCGGAAGACGCAGTCGTGAGCGCGCGCGAGGAGATCCTGCGACGGGTTCGGCACGCACTTCGGGACGTGTCGCCCGCCGACGAGCGGGAACCGGCCACGCCTGAACATACGGTGCGCGAGCACCCCGGCGACGTCGTCGCCCACTTCGTTGAACGGGTTGCGGACTACCAGGCCGTCGTGACGCGGTGCACGGCCGCACAGGTGCCTTCGACGGTGGCGGCGGCCTTGTCCGGGGCAGCCGACGTTCTTGTACCAGAAGGCTTTCCGCCGGATCTGCTGCCCGCAGATCGCCAATGGATTGCGGACGAAGATCTGTCGGCTGCGACCCTCGACGACCTCGACGCTGTGGTGACCACCGCTTCGGTAGGCGTCGCCGAAACCGGCACCATCGTGCTCGACCACGGTCCCGGACAGGGCCGCAGAGCAGTCACCCTCGTGCCAGATCGACACGTCTGTGTCATCCGCGCCGACCAAGTCGTGGCCGACGTCACGCAAGCGGTGGCACTGCTCAACCCCGGGCGCCCACAGACCTGGATCAGTGGCCCCAGCGCGACCAGCGACATCGAGCTCGAACGAGTGGAGGGCGTCCACGGCCCACGACAGCTGCACGTGATCGTTGTCGAATCGGACCAGCCATGACAGCTCTTGGCGCTCCTCTTGAGTGGACATAGGTTCGCTGGAGCAACCGTGATCCCTCCAGGCAGGCCTGGGGGATTTCGTCGGACGCATCTTGAACGCAGTACTCGATCTGGGGTTGTTTGTTCTGACGCTCACATGGGTCACGTCAACGGGTGTCGAGGTTGTGCTGGTGGCGGGAGGTCAGCAGGTCCAACGTAGGTGCGGGAAGGGAAGTGCTTCGCAAGGTCGCTCTGAGAGCCACGCGGCCACGTGCGGAGTCTGCTACCGATACTCCTCGCGCAGTTTGTACTTGAGGACTTTGCCACCGACCGTCTCGGGGAGCGCATCGACAAAGATGACCGCCTTGGGGGTTTCGAATCCGGCCAGTCGCCCCCGGCAGAAGGCGATGATGTCGCTCTCGGAGGGGGAGCTCCCATCGCGCGGCACGACGATCGCAGTGACGGCCTCGCCCCACCTGTCGTCTTGAACACCGATGACTGCGGCCTTGGCTACGTCGGGGTGTTGCACCATGACGGACTCGACCCGGATCGTGGAGACGTTCTCGCCCCCAGACTTCACGATGTCTTTGAACCGGTCGACCATGATCCGCAGCCCATTCTCGTCGTAGACGCAGCTGTCGCCAGAGTGGAACCAGCCGTCCCGGAATGCTTCCGTGGTGGCGGCCTCGTCAAGGTAGTAGCCAGCGGTGATCGCGGGGGAGCGGTAGACGGCCTCGCCGGGCACCCAGGCGTGACCCTCCAGGCTCTCCCCGGCGGCGTCGATGACGACCGAGGCGAGCATCGGGTTGGGGACTCCCACGTTGTTCTGCTGAGGTGCCGTGCTCTGGTAGGTGTCCGACCACTTGTCGGGCCAGAACCTGTGGCACGAGATGCTCTCCGTTTGTCCGAAAATCGCGACGACGACGAGATCCTGGCCGCAGATCTCTTTGAGCGTGCTCAGGGTTGCCGGCGCCAGGGCAGCCCAGCCGTAGACGACAACCTTCAGCGAGGTCACGCCGTGCTCGCCCGCTCGGCCGCGCAGCTCGGCGGCCAGCGCCGTGACCATGGCAGGTGACCCGCTCCACAAGGCGGTGATCCGCTCGCCGCGGATGGCGTCGGCGATCGCGTCGGGCGTCGGCCGTCGGCCGATGAGCAGAACTCCTCCGGCGAGGAAGGCGGGGAACGTGAAGACCTGGTCGCCGGAGTGGTAGATGATCGGCAGGAAGGTAGCAAGCCTCAGGTCGCACTCGATGTGAACACCGCGAGTCAGCGTCAACGCGAAACTGTAGGCCGCGAACATGGTGCTCGAGTGCGAGATCATCACGCCCTTGGGAAGCGCCGTGGTGCCGGACGTGAAGAGGATCTCCCAGATGTCGTCGCCATGGATCTCGACGTCGGGCTCCGTCTTGGGCTGGTCCCGCACGAAGTCGGCGAAGGAGAGGCTGTCCTTGACCGGTCCCCCGCCAATGGTGATCGTAACGTCGACTGAGACGCCCGCAGCGCGCAGCGGTTGTCCGACCCGCGGCCACAGCTCCGCGTCAACGACCGTGAAACGCGGTCTGACCCGCGCGATGAGGTGGCCGATCACATCTGCCGCCAGGGAAGGGTTGATGGGGACGACGACGAGCCCGGCTTTGGCTGCGCCGATCTTGAAAAGGTATGCGTCCACGGAGTTCTCACACACGAGCAGGACGCGATCGCCCTTCTCGAGCCCACGCGACAGGAGTCCTTGGGCAACCTGATTCGCGAGCTGGTCGGCCTGCCGGTAGGTCAGTCGCGACAGGTCCTGGTGCCCGTAGGCGCCCGTCCAGCCGATAAGGACCTCCTTGTCCGGGTAGCTCCAGGTCAGGCGCTCGAAGACGTCGCCGACGCTCACTCTCTCCCATCGATTGACGGCACGACGATGGGTGAGATTGGTGACATCAATGCTCATCGTTACCCTGCTCATGGTTGAGGATGAAGCGAATATCGGTTAACTAGACGCTAGCGGTCCGGCGCGCGGTTGGGTAGGGGTTCGCAATTCGGGCGGATTGGTGCTGGAGTCTTCGGACTTGATCACTGATTGACATGAGTAGTTACTCGCGATTAACGTTCATACTTCCAATGAGGAGGTTCTGGTGCCGGTCCTGAGATCCCAGCTGGACCTGTCGAGCCAGGCTTGTGTGCGCAACCGCGAGGACCAGCTGGCTGCGGTGGCCGCACTCGATGAGCAGCTCGAGCTGGTGCGCGCTGGGGGCGGCTCGAAATACGCGAAGCGTCACCACGACCGGGGGCGGTTGTTGGTCAGGGAACGCCTTGAGCTCCTGCTCGATCAGGACTCGCCGTTCCTCGAGCTCTCCGCCCTGGCGGCCTGGGGCACGGAGTTCACTGTCGGTGCGAGCATTCTCACCGGGGTGGGAGTCGTCTCCGGCGTCGAGTGCGTCATCATCGGACACGACCCAACCGTTCGCGGGGGTGCCATGAACCCCTATACGCTGCGCAAGATCTTGCGGGCTCTGGAGATAGCGCGGACCAACCGCCTCCCGGTGATCAACCTCGTGGAGTCTGGTGGTGCCGATCTGCCCACCCAGTCCGAACTGTTCGTGCCGGCGGGCAGGATCTTCCACGACCTGACCGAGCTCTCGGCCATGGGTATACCGACCATCGCGCTCGTGTTCGGCAACTCGACCGCGGGCGGGGCCTATGTTCCGGGTATGTGCGACTACGCCGTGCTTGTCGCCGGCCACGCGAAGGTGTTCCTCGGCGGCCCCCCGCTCGTCAAGATGGCCACGGGGGAAGTTGCCGACGGCGAAGCCCTCGGGGGCGCAGACATGCACTCGCGGGTCTCAGGGCTCTCGGATCACTTCGCGGTCGATGAACTCGACTGCATCCGGATCGGGCGGCAGATCGTCTCCGAGCTCAACTGGGGCAAGCTGGGACCCGGGCCCACGGCTCCTGCGAACCCGCCGCTCTACGACCCCCAGGAGCTGCTTTCCGTGGCCTCGGGGGACTTCCGAGTCCCAGTCGACCCCCACGAGGTGCTGGCCAGAGTGGTGGACGGGTCGCGCTTCGGAGAGTACAAGTCGTTGTACGGCACGAGCCTTGTCACCGGTTGGGCCTCGATACACGGCTTCCCGGTAGGGATCCTGGCGAACGCCCGGGGGGTGCTCTTCAGCGAGGAGGCCAAGAAGGCCTGCGAGTTCATCCTCCTGGCAAACCAGTCGAGCACCCCGTTGATCTTCCTGCACAACACCACGGGTTACATGGTTGGGACGACGTATGAGCAGGGCGGGATCATCAAGGATGGGGCGAAGATGATCAACGCCGTCACCAACAGCACCGTCCCCCACATCACCATCAACATCGGGGCCTCGTTCGGAGCCGGCAACTACGGCATGTCGGGTAGGGCCTATGACCCGCGATTCATGTTCGCCTGGGCCAACGCCAAGCTCGCGGTGATGGGCGCCCAACAGCTGGCTGGGGTGCTCTCCATCGTCGCGCGACAGTCGGCCGAGGCCGGCGGCCGCCAGTTCGACGAGGCGGCCGATGGAGCGCAACGGCTCGCGATCGAGGAACAGATCGAGCGCGAGGCACATGCCTTCTTCGTCACGGCGCGACTCTACGATGACGGCGTCATCGACCCTCGCGACACGCGAACCGTGCTCGGCCTCTCGCTATCGGCCGCACACTCCCAAGTCGTGCAGGGACGCCGTGGTTTCGGCGTCTTCCGGATGTGAGGAACCTACCGTGACGACCATTCGCAAGCTCCTCATCGCCAACCGCGGCGAGATCGCCTCTCGCATCATGCGGACCGCGCGCTCGCTTGACATCACCACGGTCGCCGTCTTCTCCGAAGCTGACGCATCGGCACCCTTCGTTCGCGACGCCGATGAAGCCGTTGCCCTTGCCGGCAATAGCGCAGCCGAGACCTATCTGCGTGGTGACCTGATCATCGAGGCCGCATTGCGGACCGGGGTCGATTCCATCCACCCCGGCTATGGGTTCCTCTCCGAGAACGCCGGGTTCGCCGCGGCCTGCGGCGACGCGGGCCTGATCTTCGTTGGGCCACCGCCGGCGGCGATTGCGGCCATGGGCTCCAAGATCGCAGCCAAGGTACTCATGGCGGCGGCCGGCGTGCCCGTTCTCCCAGGTATCACCATCGACGACGGCTCGCCGGTGCCGTCCGATCTGCCGGACCGCGCCAACTCAGAGGTGGGCTACCCGGTCCTGGTCAAGGCGGCGTTCGGCGGTGGCGGGCGGGGCATGCGGATCGTCCGAGACTCCTCACAACTGCTTGACGCGGTTTCGGCCGCGGGTCGTGAAGCAGCGTCGGCTTTCGGCAACGGCACGGTCTTCCTCGAGCACTACCTCGAGTCGCCGCGCCACATCGAGGTCCAGATCTTCGCCGACAGCCACGGCAACGCGGTCCACCTCTTCGAGCGCGAGTGCTCGATCCAACGCCGCTACCAGAAGATCATCGAGGAGGCGCCCTCGCCCGCCGTCGACGACGCACTCCGCGCTCAACTTGGCTCGGCGGCCGTCGCTGCCGCCAGAACAATCGGCTATGTGGGTGCGGGAACCGTCGAGTTCGTCATGGGCGCTGATGGACGGTTCTTCTTTCTTGAGGTCAACACCCGGCTCCAGGTCGAGCATCCAGTTACCGAACTCGTAACAGGCCTGGACCTCGTACGCCTGCAGCTGCTCGTCGCTGAGGGCCAGCCGCTGCCGTCGCACGTGCTTGACGCACGCCTGTCTGGTCACGCGATCGAGGCGCGACTGTACGCCGAGGACGTCGCCGCGGGCTTCCTGCCAGCCACCGGCACGGTCCACCGCTTCCGCGTCCCCGAGCTGCCAGGCATACGGGTCGACTCAGGGGTGAGCGACAACTGCGAGGTGAGCGTCCACTACGACCCCATGCTCGCCAAGGTCATCGCCCACGGCCCCACCCGCGACGACGCGCGACGGACGCTCGCGCGGGCGTTGTCCGAGACCCAGCTGCATGGAGTGGTGACCAACCGAGAACTTCTCGTGGCGATCTTGCGTGAGGGCGAGTTCGCAGCCGGCCAGATCGACACCGGGTACCTCACCCGCCACGACCCCGCGGCTCTGACGGCCTCGACCCGGCACCCGGACGCCGCACCGGTGCATGCCTTGGCCGTGGCTCTCGCAGACCAGGCGGCCCGCAGGGACGCCGCGCCCGTGCTGCAGACCCTTCCCTCCGGCTGGCGCAACGTGCCGAACAGCCACCAGTGGACCGAGCTCGACCATCATGGCGAGGTGCTTCGCGTCACGTACCGCGTCACGCGGGACGCGGTGGACGCAGCCGTCAACGACGATCCGCTGCGGGACGTGCGGCTACACGAGGCCACGCCCGAGCGAGTCGACCTCGCTGTGGCCGGCATACGCCACGTCGTGCAGGTCCACCGCGCTGGCGAGGTCCGCTACGTCGACAGTGCCCTCGGCCACACGACCCTCGGGGTCATCGCGCGCTTCCCGGAGCCGGGGTCGACGAAGGCTCCCGGGTCGCTCCTCGCGCCCATGCCCGGCACCGTCGTCAGGGTTGCGGTCGCACTTGGCGCGACCGTCACGGCGGGTGCTCCGGTCATTGTCCTTGAGGCCATGAAGATGGAGCACACCGTGCCCGCACCGCACGATGGCACGGTCGAGGAGGTCAACGTCGAGGTCGGCCAGACCGTCGACGTCGGAATGGTTCTCGCGATGGTCAAGGAGGTCGACGTCGAGGTCGGCCAGACCGCCGACGTCGGGCTGGTTCTCGCGATGGTCAAGGAGGAGCGGTGACGGCGACGACCTACGAGCTGCGCGGCCCAGTCGCCTGGTTGACGATCAACCGTCCTGAGGCACGCAACGCCCTCAACAGCGAGGTGCGTGAAGGACTGTTCGCCGGCGTACGACGGTTCAACGACGACGACGCCGCCAAAGTGTTGATCCTCACCGGAGCCGGCGACCGCGCGTTCTGCGCAGGCGGAGATCTGAAGGAGATGGCCGACACCGAGTTGAGGGTCCCCCCGCCGGACTTCCTGCCGCAGTTCGGCCGCAACATTGAGGTCCCAAAGCCCACCATTGCCGCGGTCAACGGCATCGCGTATGCCGGTGGCTTCCTCCTTGCCCAGAACTGCGACCTGTGCATCGCCTCCGAGAATGCCACGTTTGCGATCTCGGAGGTCAAGGTGGGGCGAGGGGCGCCCTGGGCTGCTCCCTTGCCGTGGCTGATCCCCCCGCGCGTCGCGATGCAGATTCTGCTCACTGGCGACCCCATGGACGCAGCCCGCGCTCACGCGCTCGGGCTGGTCAACGAAGTTGTGCCCGCGGCGGACCTGCACGAGGCGACCCAGAGACTCGCCGAGCGCATCGCCGCGAACGCACCGCTTTCGGTTCTCGCCGCAAAACAGACCGTGCGGCTCGTCGCAGAGAATTCCCTGACCCGTGCATACGAGGAGGCCGAACGGATCTGGGAGCCCGTCTACCTCAGCCAGGACGCACAGGAAGGCCCGGCCGCCTTCCGTGACCGACGGCGACCGACGTGGAGGGGGCGCTGATGGCTGCATCGCTGCCGGACCTGCTGAGGGATCTGTGGGCCGAGACTGACGTCGTTCTCGAGATGGTCTCCGGGCTCGACTCGGCTGGGTGGGATCGCGCGACTCCGGCGCAGGGCTGGGCGATCCGGGACCAGATAAGCCATCTGGCATATTTCGACGAGTGCGCCACGATGTCAGTGCGGCACCCGGCCCGGTTCAGGGTCGAGGCCGACAAACTGGTCGCGCTCGGCGACGACTTCCCTGACCAAGTTGCCGAGCGCTACCGCAAGATGCCGCCGGCCGAGCTCCTCGCGTGGTTCTGCAGCGTCCGGACCGACCTGGTGCACACCTTCTCTGACCTGAACCCTCGCGTCCGGCTTCCCTGGTACGGCCCCGACATGAGCGCCGCCAGCTCAATCACCGCCCGGATCATGGAGACCTGGGCGCACGGCCAGGATATCGCCGACGCTCTCGGCGTCACGCGCTCACCCACCGCGCGGCTGCGCCACGTTGCCCACCTCGGTGTCAGCACTTTCGCCTTCGCTCACACCCTGCGCGGAGTTGCTGCTCCCGAGACTGCGGTGCGAGTCGAGCTCATGGCAGACGACGGCGCCCTGTGGACTTGGGGACCACAGGAGGCCGAGGATGTCGTCAGGGGCCCTGCTTTGGACTTCTGCCTCGTGGTCACCCAACGCCGCCATGTCCACGACACAGCACTCCAGGTCTCGGGGGCCGTGGCGCAGGAATGGATCCGGCTCGCCCAGGCCTTCGCGGGCGTGCCGGGCCCGGGCCGCGAGCCCGGACAGTTCCCTCGCACCGAGGCCTCATCATGAGCCGGCGTGCCGTACGCATCGCCAACTGCTCCGGCTTCTACGGTGACCGCCTCGGCGCCGCGCGTGAGATGGTCGAGGGTGGACCAATCGACGTCCTCACCGGGGACTACCTCGCCGAACTGACGATGCTCATCCTCTGGAAAGCCCGGCAGAAGGACCCGGGCGCCGGGTACGCCCGGACCTTTCTCACCCAGATGGAAGCGGTGCTCGGCACCTGTATGGACCGCGGCATACGAGTGGTGTCCAACGCCGGCGGGCTCAACCCCGCCGGGCTCGCCCAGGACCTGGGCCAGCTTGCCGCCCAGCTGGGACTGGCCCCCAAGATCGCGCACATCGAGGGGGACGACCTCATGCCCCGCATCGATGAGCTAGTCGCCGCCGGGAACCCGCTTGCGAACCTCGACACTGGCCAGAGCATCGCCGACGCCGCGATCACGCCAGTGACCGCGAACGCCTACCTCGGCGGATGGCCGATCGCGGACGCGCTGCGTGCCGGAGCAGACATCGTCGTGTGCCCGCGGGTGACCGATGCGGCCCTCGTAGTCGGGCCGGCTGCATGGTGGCACGACTGGCATCGCGACGACTACGACTTGCTCGCCGGTGCGGTCGCTGCCGGCCACGTCATCGAGTGTGGACCGCAGGCCAGTGGGGGCAACTACTCCTGGCTGGAGGAGATCACCGATCGGCGATACCCCGGGTTCCCCATCGCCGAGGTCGAGGCCGACGGCAGCAGCATCATCACCAAACACCACGACACCGGGGGACTGGTCTCGGTGGGTACGGTCACGGCACAGCTGCTCTACGAGATCGCCGAGCCCGCCTACGCCAACCCGGACGTCACCGCACACTTCGACACCATCCATCTCGTTCAGCAGGCGCCCCACCGGGTCCGGATCACCGGAACCCGGGGAACGTCGCCGCCGGAGGGACTCAAGGTGGCGATCAACTACCTCGGCGGCTACCGCAACTCGATGACGCTGGTGCTCACCGGCCTCGACATCGAGGCCAAGGCGGTGTGGGCCGAGAGCGAGCTCTTCGAGATCCTCGGCGGCAAGGACCGCTTCGCCGAGGTCGACGTCCGACTCACGCGCTTTGACCGGCAGGACGCGCCGGCCAATGAGCTGGCGACGGCTCACCTGCGTGTCAGCGTCAAGGACCCGGACCCACAGAAGGTGGGCCGTGCGTTCTCCAACGCCACGATGGAGCTTGCCCTGGGAGGGTATGCCGGCTTCCACACCACGACTCCTCCCTCGGCGGAGAGATCGTATGGCGTCTACTGGCCGACGCTCGTCCCGACGGCCGAGGTACGGCAGTGCGTGGTGCTGGCGAACGGGACATCGCGCGAGGTGCCTCATGCGCCGAGGACGGACGTACCGTCGCCCGCCGGCACGTCACCGGAGCCACCGGCTGTGACCAATGGTGAGACCACACGGATCCCGCTCGGCCGGATCTGCGCGGCCAGGTCGGGTGACAAGGGTGGCAACGCCAACGTCGGGCTCTGGACCCGGCGCCCGGACGAACACTCATGGTTGCGTCACTACCTCACGGTCGAACGCCTCCGGGGACTGCTCCCCGAGGCGGCGAACCTTGAGATCCGGCGGTACGAACTGCCCAACCTGTTTGCCGTCAATTTCGTCATCATCGGCCTCCTCGGCGAGGGCGTCGCCTCCTCCACCCGGCCCGATCCACAGGCCAAGGGCCTGGGGGAGTATCTCCGGTCGCGGCACGTGGATGTGCCGATCCGGCTGCTTAACACTAACTTCACCATCTCGAGCACCTGAGTAAGGAGTGGCCATGGACTTCGACCTACCCGAGGAGCACATTGCTCTGCGCAAGACGGTCGGTGCGATAGCCGACCGGTTCGGACCCGACTACTACACGTCCAGAGCTGAGGCCCGCCAGCCAACGCCTGAGCTTTGGGCCGAGCTGGGCGCTCACGGGTGCATCGGCATCAACCTGCCCGAGGACGTCGGCGGCGGTGGTGCGGGGCTAACGGAACTGGCCATCGTCTGCGAAGAGTCCGCGGCACACGGGACACCGCTGCTTCTGCTGCTCGTCTCAAGTGCCATCTCCGGAGAGGTGATCGCCACCTACGGCTCACCCGAGCAACGCGCTCGGTGGCTACCTCGCCTCGCCAGCGGCGAAGGCAAGATGGTCTTTGCCATCACCGAACCGGACGCCGGGTCGAACACCCACAACCTCTCCACCACGGCAAGCCGCGACGAGGACGGTTACGTCCTTCGGGGCCAGAAGTACTTCATCTCGGGTGTGGACGAGGCGGATGCCATCCTCGTCGTCGCCAGGACCGGGACCGATGCCTCCACCGGGCGCGCGCAGTTGTCGCTCTTCATCGTCGACACCGACGCGCCTGGGCTCGTCGTTCAACCTCTCTCTGTCTCAATCCCACTTCCAGAGAAGCAGTTCACCCTCTTCCTTGATGACGTCCGAGTCGGTGCCGATCGCCTCATCGGCACCGAAGGTCAGGGCTTCAAACAGGTGTTCCAGGGCCTCAATCCAGAGCGCATCACCGGGGCCGCGCTGTGCGTGGGTCTTGGACGGTACGCGCTTCAGAAGGCCGCCGCATACGCCTCGACCCGTGAGGTCTGGGGCCAGCCCATCGGCGCTCACCAAGGGGTCTCCCATGCCCTGGCCAAAGCGAAGATCGAGGTCGAGCTCGCCGCCCTCATGACGTCCAAGGCGGCCTGGTTGCACGACCACGACCTGCCGGCGGGGGAGGCCTCCAACATGGCGAAGTACGCCGCCGCCGAGGCCGCGCTTGCTGCCCTGGATGCGGCCATCCAGTGCCACGGCGGCAACGGCGTCACGACGGAGTACGGCCTGATGCCGTACTGGGGTCTAGCCCGCCTCCTTCGTATAGCGCCCGTGAATCGCGAGATGGTCCTCAACTTCGTTGCCCAGCACTCACTGGGACTACCCCGCTCGTACTAGGAGGACTCAATGCCCATCACCGAGGTCGAGAACAACCTCATCCACCGGGTGAACGTCGGCGACAGCCTCACCCGGGCTGCCGCCCGGTACCCGAGGTCACTGGCGCTCGCCGACCATGCCCGGCGGCTCACCTACCCTGAGCTGAACACCTGGGTCAACCAGGTAGCGGGCGGCCTCGCCTCCCTGGGATATCAGCGCGGGGATGCCCTCGCTCTGGCAAGTGGCAACAGCCTTGAGTTCCTCGTGACCTACTACGCGTGCGCCAAACTGGGAGTCGTCTGCGTGCCGATCAACCTCGGCTGGCGCTCACCGGAGATCGCCTATGTGCTTCGTCATTCAGAAGCCCGCGGCATAGTCGTGGAGGCACAGCTGCGAGCCGTCATGCTGCCTGCCATCGCCGAGGTTCAGGAAGTCGTCGACGTGATCGTGGCTCCGGGGCTCGGCAGTGGGCAGCAAGCCCCAGCCACGGACCCGAACGAGCTCACCTTCGCCGAGCTGTCGGCACGAGGGACCGACGAGGAACCGGCGTGCCTCGTGGAGGACCGCGATGCCCTCAGCTATCTCTACACCAGCGGCACCACCGCGTTTCCCAAGGGCGTCGTGGGCAGCCACACCGCCGTGTACCTCGAGTCGTTGACGATGGCCCTTGAGGCCCAGTTCCGCTCCGACGACCGCTTCGTTGCCGTGATGCCGATGTTCCACACCGCACAGCTCAACTGCCACTGCACCTCGGCGGTGATGGTGGGGGCTGCCATCTTCATCGAGCGCGGCTTCGACGCCACACGCCTGCTCGAACTGATCGAGTCCGAGCAGATCACCCAGGTTTTCGCCCTGCCAATGATGTACCGCGCGATGCTGGAGCACCCCGACATCGCGACGCGCGATCTCTCGAGCCTGCGCCGGGCGCTCTACGCCATGGCACCGATGCCGGAAGCACAGTTGCGCCGGTGCATCGAGGTCTTCGGGCGTGGCTTCTACCTGCTCTTCGGCCAGACCGAGATGAGCCCGACGGCGACGATCTTCCAGCCCGAACAGCAGCTCACCCACAACGGGTCCGTCGGCACTCCTGTCGTCAACGTCCAGGTCGCGATCATGGGAGCGGACGGCGGACTCCTGCCACCTGGGGACGAGGGCGAGATCGTCTACCGCGGTCCCCACACCCTGACGGAGTACCTCAAGAACCCCGAGGCGACGGATGCGGCATTCGAGCGGGGATGGTTCCACTCCGGCGACGTCGGGAGGTTCGATGACGACGGGGTGCTCTGGTTCACCGACCGATACAAGGACGTCATCAAGACCGGCGGTGAGAACGTCGCATCCATCGAGGTGGAGAAGGCCGTGTACGCCGCTGATCCCAACATCGCGGAGGCTGTCGTCGTCGGGCTACCGCACGATCGATGGAGCGAGGCCATCACCGCAGTCGTCGTGCTCGCAGAGGGGGCCGCCATCGACGAAGAGCGAATCATCGCGGCGGTGAAGGCCATCATCGATCCCTACAAGGCCCCCAAAGCGGTCCTCGTCGTCGACGAGCTCCCCAAGACGTCCACTGGGAAGATACAGAAGAACGAAGTCCGCAAGCGGTTCAAGGACCACTACGTCCGTTTTGAAGATGCATCCTCGTGAGGGTCAGTGACCATGGCTGACGTTGCCGTCACGAGAACACGTGACCCAGAACGCAGGGAGAAGATCCTCAGCGCGGCCACGACACTCATCGCCCGCAACGGATTCCACTCCGTTTCCATGACCGACATCGGAGGAGAAGCGGGCATCACCGGGGCCGGGATCTACCGCCACTTCGACAGCAAGGTCGCCATTCTCGTCTCTCTCTTCGAGAGAGTCATCGACGACCTCTTGACCGATGAACACGATATCGTCGCGGAATCGACCGACCTGTGCCGCAGCCTTCGCCTCCTGATCGACGGCCAAGTCGAGTTCGTCGTCGGGAACCGAGCGATCGCGCAGGTCTACCACAACGAAATCCAGAACCTTCCTGACGAGGACCACCGTCGACTGCGGCGCAAACAGCGCCTATACATTGAGGAGTGGGTTCACCTCCTGCGCGAACTGCGGCCCGGCCTCGACGACGCCACCGCACGCACGATTATCCATGCGGCCATCAGTGCCATCCAGTCATCTCTGTTTCACAACGTCGGCCTGACCGAGGACCGGCTGCGGGAGACGCTGGCGAATGCCGCGGCGGCGGTCCTGGAACTGCCGTGAACCCAAGCCAAGAAGAGCAATGACAGCGAGGCCCACCGCGCGACCGGCCTGAGCCGCCCCTTTGCCCGGAATCGAACGTCGTTCCCAACAGCAGGAGAAAACGTGCCGAAGGCTGACCAACCTCAGGACTGGACCGAGCCCGGCGCACACGAGGTGACGCCGGGGGTGTTCCGCATCCCGCTGCCGCTGCCGAACGACGCGTTGCGGGCGGTCAACGTTTACGCGGTCCGTGATGGTGACCAACTCGTGATGATCGATGGAGGGTGGGCGCTGGAGGAGAGTGAGGCGAAACTGGCTTCGTCGCTGGAGGGTATTGGCCACGGGCTGGGGGACATCTCGCAGTTCCTCGTGACCCACGTTCACCGTGATCACTACACCCAGGCAGTTGCCGTCCGGCGCCGTTTTGGTACGCGGGTGAGCCTTGGCGAAGGCGAGCGGGCGTCCCTGGAGGCGTTGAAACCGAAGAACGCACCATTCGAAATGCCACAGCTGGCGTTGCTGAGAGCAGCGGGCGCCGACGAGCTGGTCCGGGCGCTGCGCGGGGCCCCTCATGAGGGCAGGGACTCTGCGAACTGGACGGGTCCTGACCAATGGTTGCCCGATGGTGCCCGAATAAGCTTGGACAAACGCGACCTGGATGCGATTCGTACGCCTGGTCACACACAGGGGCATCTCGTCTTCCACGACGCGAGCGCGCATCTGCTGTTCTCCGGTGACCACGTTCTTCCGCACATCACCCCTTCCATCGGGTTCGAGCCGGCCATCGTCCCGTCACCATTGTCCGACTACCTGATCTCTCTGCAGCTGGTCCGGAACTTGCCGGACGCCATCATGCTCCCTGCTCACGGGCCCCCAGGGTCGAGCATCCATACGCGGGTGGACGAGCTACTGGACCATCACGAGGACAGGCTCGATGCAAGCCTCGCCGCGATAGGGGCCGGCGCCAGCACCGCATACGAGGTCGCGGCCCGGCTGGGATGGACACGAAGGCAGCGACGGCTGGCCGACCTTGACGACTTCAACAAGATGCTGGCCATCCTCGAGGCGGCTGCGCACTTGGAAGTCCTCGCTGAGCGCGGTCGGGCGACACGGGCCGAGGCCGACGGCCGGGTTCACTACACCCTCCCGGGGGTGGCTCCTCCCAGAATCGGCCCGGCTGTGCCAGCCAGTGATGAGGGTTGCCTTGCCGCGATGCCCTCGTCGTCCCCGACGCTCATCTCTGGTTTGGTGCCGCCGTCTCGGCCGAGCCTGCGCGCGTCGCGGCACATCTGATGTTGAGCAGATAGCAGCCAACAAGGCCGGAGCCGTGGCAGGGGCGAAGCCGGAGGTCCAGTACCTGGCGTTGAAGAATTGGTGGTGCCACACGATCTTCGTTCCACCCGGATACTTCCCCAAGGGGTCCCAGATGGGGAAGGGGCTGTGCGCAGGGTCGTCGACGGTCTCGGCCAGCGGCGACGGGGTCGGGGATCTTCCTGCGCCGGATCCTGACGGGAAGGGAGAGGTCGAGGCGGAGGTCAAGTTGGCCGCGAGCAGGTTGGCGAAACGCTCGGTCCCCTGGTCGATCCCGCTGCAGGAGGTCTGCACGACCGGCGGGGCCGTGGGCAATGGGGGTCCGCAGGTGGAGTCTCGGTTGAGCGACCACATGGACAGCTGGCCGACGCCCTGGGCGCGGGCGAACTGGTTGACGACGACGGCGTCTGCGAGGGTGAACTGCTCGGATGCGACGTTGTTCTGGCCGATCATCGGGATGATGCCGACCTTTGCCCAGGCGTGGCCGTCGTCGAGGCGCTGGCCGGCCTGCACGAAGGCCGCGCGTACCTGGGCGTGCAGCGTGGTGGACGCCTGGATGACCGCCCAGCCCCTGTCCCAATACCTTCAACTTAGGGTCATTCCAGGTTGAGTGGTAGCAGGACCAGGGTGAGGAGTCCGCGTGGGGGTGGCCGCAGGGTGCGGTCGGCTCGCTTGCGCGGGTAGGTGTGGCTGCGTTTGGCTTCCCGGGGGTTGGACCGGCCGAGCCGGCGTGGGTTGACCAGGGCCGCGAGGTGGTGAAGCCATGCGGCCGGGACGTGGCCGGGTGGGTGGTCAGGGGGGAAAAGCGGCCGGGTCGCCGACCGGGCCGCGAACCGCGTCCAGGGCGGCGATGAAGGACAGCCGTAACGGGTCTTGGTCGGTCAGTTCCGCGGCGGCGCAGATCAGCTCGCGGATGGCGTGGTAGGCGCATAGCAGCGCCCACAGCTCCTGCTCGGCCCCGTCGGGGTCTTGGATCGCAGCACGACGCCGTCACCTTTGAGCTGGGACTTCAGCGCGCCGAAGGCGTTCTCGATCTGCCAGCGGGCGTGGTAGAGCTCGGCCAGCTCGCCGGCGGGAGCAGCCTGGACGTCCAGCAGGGTGGTGATCAGCGCGAAGACCTCGGTCGGGGTCCCGTCGGCGGCCAGCAGGTGGTACTGCACGACCCGGACGACGATCGGCGCGGCGCCGCCCCGGAGCTCCTTCCTGGGCGGGGACAGCCTCGACAGGTAGCTGCCGTCGGCCAGGACCGTGACCACGGGAAGCGGAAAGATGGACCCGACCCGCCACAGCAGGTCCGCTCCGGTCGCCGCGGCCCGGCCCCACAGGTCATAGCCTGCGAAGTTGCGGTCGGCCAGGACCAGCATCCCCTCCCCCAGCAGGGGAAGGAGCTCCACCGTCAGCGCCTTCTGGCAGGTGGCGTAGCTGCCCTGCCGTGCGGCGATCAACGCCCTGGTGCCGCACTCGGCCAAAGCCACCACCCGGACCTTGGGAAACCCGCCCCGCAACCCGGCGCCGGACTCATCGCGGGTACCCGGCCCGCCGAAGCGGGCCCAGTTCGCCTCCGTGTCCTGGACATCCAAGGTGGTGCCATCGACGCTGAGCACCCGCCGTCCCCGCCAGAAACCGCCCGGAGTGTCCGGCGACGCCAACGGGCCCGCGACCGACTCGAACAACAACCGCAACGGAACCGGGCCCAGCCGGGCCCGAGCCCGGCTCAGCGCCTCCTCCGACGGCAACACCACCGCGGGCCCCCGAGCAGCCCACGACAGCGCCCCAGCCAGCTTGCGCATCACCCGCCCGCCACCCATGTCCATGAACAACGCCAACGCCAGCACGTAGTACACGACCAGCCACGACGGCAGCATCCGTGTCCGCTGCTCCCGCGCCCCCGACGCCTCGATGACCGCCTCAACCGTTGCTCGCGGGAACGCCCGCGCCAACAGCCCCACCGAGACCCGGTCCCCCAGAGCGTCCTCGTCCTTCAGTACCTTCTGTCCCGCACGGCCCATGCACCCAAACTACACCCATGTAACCTTAAGTTGAAGGTATTGGGG
>CABDZF010000508.1_pt1 | contig 26868 bp, 28 predicted proteins | sample 3421651 | NCBI WGS metagenome assembly CABDZF01 (sample SAMEA5534339, study PRJEB31848) | metagenome | biome: tundra; feature: field; material: soil | place: USA | collected 2013-05 | depth 0.45 m | reverse complement strand
CAGCTCGTCCTTGCCGAGGCAAGGTTGCTGAAGGCACTGAGGTTAGCTGCGGCGTCGTACGCCCGCGCCTTGTAGTAGTAGGTGGTCCGTCGAGCCAGCGAACCGTCGACGTACGACGTGTCGTTGACCGTCGCGACCTGAGTGAAGCCCTTCGAAGCGCTCCGGCTGCGCCAGATCTGGTAGCCGGTGACGGCGGTGTTATCCGTTGATGGCGCCCAATTGAGCGAGACGAGGCCCTTGCCACCGGTGGCCAACAGCGAGCCGGGGGTGGTGGGCGGCGTGGTGTCCGGACTCGACCCGGTGATCCGGGCGGCGACGTCGGCGCGGATCGTGGGCAGCGTCAGGTAGAAGGTGTCGCCTGGGCATGCGGTGGCGTTGTAGTCACGGTGACCAGCGATGTTCGCGCTGGTGATCGTTGCCCCGCTCACCGGGTTGACGAACGGTTCAGTTGCCTGCGGGTTGATGCCGTTGCGGCTCGCCTCCCAGGCCAGCATCGACTCGAGGGCCTGACGGGCGGCCGGCGTGACGTCCTGGCCTGTGAATGTTCCGAGGAGGGCGATGCCGACCGTTCCAGAGTTCCATCCCAGAGTGTGGGCACCGGTCACGCCTTTCCCGCTGGCATCGTCGCCGCTGGGGTTCGCGCCGCCATAGTCGCGGGAGTAGCGCCCCTCGTAGACGTTGCCGAACTTGTCGATGAGGAAGTTGTAGCCGATGTCGCCCCAGCCCTGGGTCACCGAGTGGTAGTAGTAGATCGACCTGATCTGGCTCTCGGCACCAGCCTGGTCGACGTAGTCGTTGGTGGTGTCCGTGTGGTGCACGATGAGCTTCTTGGTTAGGTAGAACGCTGGCGCCCACGTCATGTACTGCGGGTCGGCACCCCACCCGGCTCGCGACACGACCTGTGGCTGGGTGGTCGCGGCCTGTGCCGCCTGTCCTGCCATGGTGCCTTGCGTTGTGACGGCCCCATCCGACATCCCCAGGATCGTGACCGTTGCGAGAGGCCGGTCCGTCACGACACGAACCGCGAGAGCACCGCGCGCAGCGTGGATCGCACCGTACGTCGTGCCGTTGCGCCGCTGGAGCCCGACCTCGTCGCGGGCAGCGTCGAGCGGCGCGTCGAAATGGGTGCCGTCGTGGGAGAAGGCGAGCGTGACCCGCGCCTGGGGGTTTCCGCGCCAGTATGCGGCGACGTACTGCGCGCCTTCCGGCAGGAGCAGGATCTTCGTCGAGGAGACACTTGTGGTGACCTGTTTGGCCACCGTTGGCGCGTGACGTTCGGTGGCATCCGACGAGGTGGGCGTCAGGACGGCGGCGAAGGCCAGGAGGGACGGCAGCAGAACGAGAGTTAGCAGACGGCGCATGAGGGGCCCCAGGAGAGTGTCGAGTTACTCGGCAGTGTCCACCCATGGTCCACCGCGCGCAACGGTTACCGGGGTCAGTGTCAAGCACCCATGAGAGCAAGCCGCGGTGAGGCGCGACTGGATTCTCAGACGGGGTCACCTAAGGGTTGGCCATCGGCGTCGAGCCCACTCGGCCCAGTTCGACGCGTCGGCGGGTCGAACTGGGACTGGTGCACCCATCAATTCGCGAGCGGTCGGTTCCTCGAACTGGGCACGCCACTGAGCGAGGTCAGAGTCCGTGATCGGGAAGGTCTGCCCTGGGCGGACGAGAAAGCGCTCCTGGACACGCTGGCGCTGAGTCGCCTCTTCAATCGGCAGATACACGACCTCCACGCCGGCGCCAACAGCAGCGCCGAGCGAACGCAAGGCGCTGCGCTCGTCCCGCCCCCAGAGTCCGAAGTCGAGAACAACATTCGTGCCGACCGCCAGAGCGCACAGGCCAGCATTGATGAACAGCCCCTCCAGCAGGTCACGCTTGTTGTCGGCATGGGACTCACCGAAAAGAGGGATCATTCATTCGTTCGGGCTGAACCGTAGCGCGCGATGCGCCTTCTCGAGCTCGCGGGCACGAGTGGTCTTGCCCTCACCGGGCAGCCCAACCATCAAGAACAACGTCGCGGGCGGTGTCATGACACAATCCTCCAGCCTGGCCACGCCATGACCCACGCGCCGAGGCTGGCGCGGTTGGCATTCACGACGGACTGGATTGCCGACGTGGCGGCGCGCAGCCCGCGCAGCAGCGGCGATGACTCGAACCGGCGCGGCGGGTTGGCTCCGCTCGAGAACACCTCGGCTGCGTCCTGGTCCGATGCCAGCGACGCAGTGACCGGGATCTGCAACACCTTGGCCACCTCCCGCGCGCCGTAGGGCTCCCCGTCGCCGACCAGCAGCACGCCCAGGCTGGACGAAGCGCCCATCCGTTCGAACTCGCCGCGCAGCGTCTCCGCCCAGGACCGGGCACCGGACAGGGCCGGCAGGGTGCTGCGCGTGACCAGCAGCGTCAGGTCGGCGCCGTAGATCAGCGGCTCCGGGCTCCCAGCCAGGCCCAGCCGCCCGGCGTCGACGATTACGTCCTGCCCGTTGCGTTCCAGCGCCCGCAACGCACCTGACAGCGGCTCCCACAAGGGGATGAGGCTTCGGGCCTGGGAGTGGCCGCGGATGCCCGGCAGGAGCTGGACCGCCGTGTCCGGGATTGCCATGGCGGCGCGCGGAATGGCGTCGGCCAGGGTGCCCTCCCGGTGAGCCAGGGCCAGGTCGATCAGGCCGCCGATGTGGGCGACGTCGCCGTGGAAGTAGCCGGCGAGGATGCCGGACCCGCCCGTCGGGTCGGCCTCGACCAGCAGCGACGGGCGCGGCCAGGACAACGACAACCCCAGGGCGGACGTGGTCACGCCCGGTGATCCGGACGCCGACGTCAGGACAATGAGTGCCATTGGCTCATCGCTCCCGCGAGTCGAGCACCAGGGCGATCTTGCCCGTCGCGGCCCTCGCCGCGAGCTCAGCGGCCTGGTCGTAGGGCACCGACACGTCCACAACGATCTGCCCGTTGTCCCCCGCGCCACGCACTCCGACCACCGTTGCCCCGATCGACGTCGGTGAGGTCCCCGTTGCGAGGTCGCCCTGCGCGCCGGGCGTGGCCACGATGCGGACCTGGTCACCGGACTGCAGCTGGGCTGCCGGCATCAGCGCCGGGGGCAGGCTCACTCCCACCAGGGACATGCCCTTGGAGGGGACCACTGCGGAGGTGATGTCCTCCTGGGTAACCAGGCCGCCCGCGGCCAGGTCCATCGCCGCTCGCTTCCCTACCACGGCGTCGGCAGCTGAGGCCGGCAGCGGTTTGAGGGCGGGGTCGACACCGATCTGTGCCGTCATCAGGTCATCGCGGGGAACGAACGGTCCCACTCCCCCTGTTCCTGGCCGAGCAGATCACCGCGTCCTTTGCCGGGAAGGGCCGCGATGATCTGGTGTTCCAAGGCACCCGCGGCGGTGTGCTGCGCAACGGCAACTTCAACCGGCGCACCTTCGGGCCTGCGGCCATCGCCATCGGTGAGCCGCGGCTGACGCCGCACGGGCTACGGCATACGGCGGCGTCTCTGGCGATCGCGGCCGGGGGCAACGTCAAGGTTGTTCAGCAGATGCTTGGGCACGCCACGGCGAGCATGACACTCGACCTGTACGGGCACCTGTTCCCCGACCAGCTCGACGACGTCGCGGATCGTCTGGACGTCATCGGCCGAGCAGCTGCGGACGTTTCTGCGGACTATTTGCGGACTAGAGGTCCTTTGGACCCTCTGCAACCGAAGACCGGAGGGCCCTAATAGGCCTCTGACCTGCGGTGATAGACGTGGGCCCGGGCCGCCTCGTCGGCGGCGTCGATCGCGGCGATCGCGTCCTCGACACTGGCATCGGCGACGGTGTTGATCGTTGCCCCGGTCGCCGGGTTACGACTTCGAAGCGACGACCGCCCGTTGCCGGAACCGGTTTTCCACCGATGTAGAGGTCGGTCACCAGGGTCTTGAGCAGTTCTACGGTGTGGGGGCTCATGGGGGTTGAACCTTTCGACAGTGCCGGTTCTGGCATCAGCAGTTACGGAACTCAGTGGTTGAATCTGCGCAGTTGGAGCTCGGCAAAGACAACGCTCAGTAGGGGTTGGCGATGAAGAGTTCCTGAGCAGGGAACAGGGTGAGGATGCGGGGGCCGTCATCGGTGACCAGGACCTCTTCCTCGATCCGCGCGGCGGAGAACCCATCGCTGGCCGGGCAGTATGTCTCCAGCGCGAAGACCATGCCGGCTTGCAGCTCAACGGGCTCTTTCATGCTGTTCAGCCTGGAGATGATGGGTCGCTCGTGCAGCCCCAGGCCGAGGCCGTGGCCGAACTGCAGGCCGAACGCGGCCATCTCGTTCTCGAAGCCGAACTCGGTGGCCTTCGGCCAGACCGCTGCCACCTCGTCTGTGCCGACTCCGGGCCTGACCTTGTTGATCGAGGCGTCCATCCACTCGCGCGCCTTGTCGTAGGCGTCCCGCTGGCTGGGCGTGGCACTGCCGACACTGAACGTCCGGTAGTAGCACGTGCGGTACCCGTTGAAGGAGTGAATGATGTCGAAGAACGCCTGGTCGCCCGGACGGATGAGACGGTCGGAGAAGTTGTGTGGGTGGGGGTTGCACCTCTCCCCCGACACCGCGTTGATCGCCTCGACCTGGTCCGAACCCATCTCGTAGAGCCGCTTGTTGGCCAGGGCCACGATCTCGTTCTCGCGGATGCCTGGTTTCAGCGCCTCGGAGATGTCCTGGTAGACGCCGTCGACCATGGCTGCCGCCTGGTTGAGCAGCATGATCTCGTCGCCGGACTTGATCTGACGGGCGTCCAGCATGAGCTGCTGTGCGTCGACTACGTGTAGACCCTGCCGCTGCATCTCGAACAGGAACGGGGGCTCGACAATGTCCACGCCGATGGGCGCGCCGGCGACACCAGCCTCCTGCAGCATGCCCTTGATCTCCCGCACAGCTGACTCCATGAGGCCCACGGTCGGCGCGATCGCTCCCCGCAGGCCCAGCATCCCGGCTCGGCAGTCCTCCTGCTGCAGCCACGGGGAGTGCAGCTTGTGATGGCGGGCGGCCGACCCGAAGTCCCACAGCGTCGGCCCACGGTCACGGGTGAGCAACGCATAACGGGTCATCTTGTCGCCCAGTGCGCCGCCGATCCACGTCTGGGTCGTGTAGCGGATGTTGTAGAAGTCGAAGAGAAGGAAGGCACCGCACTCGCTGGACTCCAGCGACGCCTTGGCCCTGGCCAGACGGTAGCGACGGAGACGGTCAAAGTCGACGCGCTGCTCGTAGTCGACGCCCATATGGCCTGGCGCGGGCAGTGGAGCCATCGGCGAGCTCATGAGGGGTCAGTCCCTCCGAGACCGTCGTCGACCTCGATGTCTTCGGGCGTGAGCTTCAGGCTGGCGCTGGCAGCCTGCAGGTCGAGCAGGATGGCGAAGTCCTCGGTGACCCGGCCGCTGCTGACGCTGGCCTGGACGAGCTGCCCTGTGATCGCGGCCAGCGGCATGGGCACGTCGAGATCATGGGCAACAGCCAGTCCAAGGTCGAAGTCCTTGCGCAGCAGGATCGGGGTGAACGTCGGGGTGTAGTCGAGGTTGACGAAGGCCGGCGTCTTGTACCGGGTGAACACCGAGCCCATGACGCTGTTGTTCAGGAAATCCAGGAATGCCGATCTGGGCACGCCCCCCTTTTCGGCCAGGACCGTGATCTCCGCCAGCGATTGGGTGACGACCCCGAGGAAGATGTTGTGGCAGATCTTCACCAGACGCGCGCTGTCACCGTCTCCGACGTAGGTGACCGACTTGCCGATCTGCCTCAGCAGCGGAGCAACACGCTGGTAGGTCTGCTCCGGTCCGGAGACAACCAGGCTGAGACCTCCGGACGCGACGACCTTGCCGTTGCCGCTCACCGGCGCCGCGAGAAAGTCGACACCCCGTCGGCTGCACACCTCTCGCATCTGCTCAGACGACTCTGTCGACACGGTGGAGCAATCGACGACCGCGCTCGGGACGTGCTCCGGGTCGGCTAGAAGTCCGCCGTCACCGAGCAGGACCTGCTCGAGGTCGTCGGGCGTCGAGACCATCGTGAACACCACGTCGCGGTCGCGCAGGTCGGCGATGCTGTCGGCGATCACACACCCGAGCTCGGCAAGAGGCTCGGCCTTGGCCCGGGTGCGGTTCCATGCGGTCAGGTCGACACCGCCTCTGGCCAGTCTCGCGGCCATGGCGGAGCCCATCCGGCCGGTGCCGATCCAGCCAACCCTGAGGGTCGAGGATCCGGTCTTGGTGTCGCTCATCTGACCACCCTGTCTGGCATGTTTCTTGCAAACGTTTGCTATTGAAACTAACGACGACGCCCCTGCCTGTCAAGGAGGTCGATACCGCACAGCAGCGCCAGACGACTCAGCGGGCTACGCGCAGGTGCGCCGCCACCCAGTCCGCGGTGTACGGCCGGTGCCACGGCGCAATGTTCGCACAGCCGTGGTTGCCGTCCTCCAGCATCAACAGCTCGACAGCGCCCCCGGTTTCTTGCACCAGACGTTCGGCGTGCTGCCAGGGGATGAGGCGATCCTTGCGCCCGAAGACGACCAGGAGCGGAACCGTGATCCTGGCGGCATGACCGACCAGGGTCAGTGTGCTCGCGAGCCGCTGAGCCTCAGCGTCGTCACTGGCGCCCGAGCGCACCTGGAAGGTCCTGCGGGTCAGTTCCGGCAGCTGCTCCCAGCAGTCCCCGAAGTTGTAGGGTCCGGCCAAGGCCACGCAGGCACGGATCCGCTTGCCCAGTGCCGCCGCCACCCGCGGTGCGTAGTAGCCACCCAAGCTGACGCCCCACACCGCGATCCGCGCCGCATCCACCTCCGGTAAGGCACTGAGCGCGTCAAAGATCGCCTCAGCCGGCTCCGACCAGTCCCCCCGAATCGGCAGGTCGTACTCCGCCTCCCCCTGGCCGGGGCCGTCAACGCTGAACGTCGCCACACCGCGGGCGAGGAACGTATCCTCCGTCAAGCGGAGCTCTTCCTTGGCAGAGTCAAGGCCGGAGAGCATGATGACCGTCGGGTGCGACCCCCCGCCCGCAGGGCAGCGCAGGATCCCGACCAGGATGGCGCCCTCGAAGGGGATCTCGACGCGGCGTCCGGGTGGCTGCAGGTGAGGTAACGCGTCCGTCAGACACATGACAGCCCGCCGATGCGCCTCGCGCATCTGGTCCATGTCGTCGACGAAGACGAACTTGGCGAAGTGGTAGTAGACGGCAGCCTGGGCGAGATGGCCGCCAGCAGACGTGTTACGGCCCTGCTGGAGCGCTGTCCGGCCCAAGTACTCGTGCTCGGCGCCTACCCTCGACCAGGCGGCGCACCAGTCCTGCCATCGCTCGACCTGCCCGGTGACGCGTTGGAAGTCCGACACGGTGACGCCGTTGGTCGTGAAGCGCGGCGCCCAGTGGGCTATGGCTGAGGCAACTCTGTCGTCCACGCAAGCGCCCCTGTCTGCCGACCGGAATCGACCCATCGCTTAGGTTGATCTGCAAACGAGTGCAACCTCCTGCATCGTAGGGCGCAATGTCAAACTGGACGCCACCCGACGATGCCGACCGACCCAGGAAACGCGGTGGCAGCCACACCCGGGCAGAGGCACCGGCCCCCGCCCAACCCCGCTGACCTGGTCATGCTGGCGCCGGTAATCACGGCCTCGTGCGCGGCCTACCTCGGCGTCGGCCTCGAGGTCATCATCCAGGAGACGCGCGACGTGGCGAGCGGCACACAGTCACCGACGAGTTGACCCAGCCGGGTTTCGCCCGACTCATGCTCGAGCGCCCACCGGACCCACTGGGCGATCTGGCCGACATGCTGCGCGACACCGACGTGCCCCGGACAAGGCTGAGATGCGGGACTCGCGAGGAAGTGACGCTCTTTCGTGATCGGCTGACAAACCAGTTGGGCACGGATGACCCGACATCGCCAAGGCTGGGAACTGAACTCGCTGCTGGACCGGCCAAGGAGCGTGCGCACAGGTTCAATGCCGACAACCACCGGTTGCAGGGCGGATTCACTCACCGCCCATAACGTCACTCGGGTCGATGCCCAGGTCGGTCAGCAGCAGTCGGGCCGCGTTGCGACCGGATCGGCCTGCCACGGAACCTCCGGGATGTGCTGTGGATCCTGTTTGGTAGAGCCCCGGTACTGGCAGCCGGTGCTCTGGCCATCCCACCAGCACCTCGCCGGCCCCGGTCAGGAACTCACCGCCGTGACATGAGCCGCCGACGTTGTGCCGATTGCGGCGTTCGAGGTCGGGCGGGCTCTCCACAGCCTGGGCGAGAAGATCATCGGCGTCCAAACCACCGACGTAGCGGCTGGCGTGGGCCAAAAGAACTTGGACGTATCGCTCGCGTTCGATGGCCCAGTCGCGACCACCAGAAAGGGTGTAAGGAGCTATCGTCAGGAACTTCACCGTGCCGTGGCCTTCCGGCGCACGGTCGGGGTCGACTGCAGTGGAACAGACAATCAGCAACCAAGGGTCGACCGCGTCCCAGTCGCCGCGATCGAAGGCGTCGTATTGGGCGAGCATCCCGGCAGCCGATCCCAGACCACCCGCAACCGAGGTAACGGCTCCGGTGCTGGTCGGGTAAGTCAGCTGGCCTTTAGTCGCGAAATGCGCAGCGAACACGCTAAGTCCGGACCGCCATGAAGCGGCAGCCCTGGCCAGCGCGGGCGGCACGACGGAACCGGTGAGCATGGTCGGTAACTGGGATAGGTGGGCCGAGGACAACACAGCTCGCCTGGCTCGCCAGGTGCCACCCTGGGCGGTCTGTACCCCGACTGCCCGCCCGTCCTGCACGAGGATCCGCTCGACGGGCTGGCCGGTGTAAACGGCACCGCCGTCTTTCTCGATCCGCCGAACTAAGGCCGCTGGAAGCGCCCCAGAACCACCGATCGGCGTGGACCAGCCGTAACTCGTGCGGCCCGCGGTGATGGAGAACGGCAGAATCCCGGTCCCCGGTCGATCCACTCGCTGAATGGTCGCGAAGGACAACCATGCCATGGCATCGATGGTGCGCCGGTGATGGAAGCGCGCGCGGATCGTATCCAGCGCACTCGCGGCCCGAAGCTCCGCGTATGCCGCGTCTGACTTGCTGGCTGCCGGATCGAGCCTGCCGGTGTTCCATCGTGAGTGTGCGGCGCTCAGACCCCCTCGCCAGTCGGCGAACAGCTGCCGGAACGCCTCTGCGTCCGACTCACTCCAGCGCGCGATCTCGATCGCGGTGCGCTCGGCATCCCTGTGCACCACGAGGCTGGAACCGTCGTCGAACGGCAATACGACGGCAGGATCGGTATGAACGTAGTGCAGCCCTAGACTCTTGAGGCCCAGCTCATCGTCGCGGACCAGTGGGTTGGACTGGATCAGTACGTGGGCACTCGAGCACGAGTCATGCTGGTACCCCGGAAGGGTCAGCTGCTCGGTGATGGTGTTGCCCCCGACCAGGTCTCGCTCCTCAAGTACTACCGTCTCCAGACCCGCTGCGGCCAGATAAGCTGCTGCAACAAGGGCGTTATGGCCAGCACCGATCACGACCACGTCCGCGACACCACCGCCATCGCTCGTGGGAACCCGGCTCACGCGAGCCGTCCTAGGCCCTGCGGGAAAGTGTGCAGCCGCTTCGCACCCTCTGGCGTCACAAGCAGCAGTTCTCCAGTCTGCACCCCGATGCTCGCGTCTGCTGTCACCACATTCGGCTGGACCACCAGAGCCATACCCACCTCGATCTCAAAGTCTGGAACTGCAACGAGCGACCGACTGGGTGAGCCGATGACCGGAGGCAGAAAACCACCACCGGAGCCGTGAACCAGATCGTCTAGCGTCGTGAAACCAGCGGGAGCTCATGCCATTCCCCGATCTCTCGTGCAAACGTTTGTCTTGTGGAAGGATGGCCATCAGCCCGAGCTGGTGTCAAGCGTCTCGGAACACGGCATTTGGGGGCTCAGGGTCCAATGTCTGACTCGTCCTGCGAAGAAGTGCGGCTCGGCTACTTCAGCGCCTCGGCTGTCTCGATGCTCGCTCATAGCACCGGCATCTACAACGCATGCCAGCTGTCGGTGCTCGAGGAAGCTGTCCCATCCTCCCCCGAGCAGTTCCGGCGATTGATGTCCGGCGGATACGACCTGGTTCTCACGAGTCCGGACAATGTGCTGAACTATCGCGTCAACTCCCGAAACCCCTTGAAGCAAACAGGCGATATCCGAATCCTGGCTGGCGTGGACATGGGAATGGGCCTGTCGGTGATGGCCGCCCCTGATATCTCGTCGATCAACGATCTGCGGGGACGCCGTGTCGGCGTCGACGTGCCAGGTTCGGGTTTCGCCTACGCCCTGTTCGAGGTGCTGGACCGGGCAGGCTTGCACCGACACGAATATGAAGTCGTCACGATGGGTTCCACGCCTCGCCGCGCATCGGCTCTGGCCGCCAGAGAGTGCTCGGCGACGTTGCTCAACGCTGGACATGATCTGATCGCCGAGCGTGCCGGTGCGCGCCGGCTCGCTCGAGTCAGCGATGTCCTTGGGCCGTACCCAGGCACGGTTCTCGCCGCGCGGGCGCAGGTCATCGGTCAGCGACCAGCGCTGTTTCAACGCTTTTTGGCAGCGTGGACTTCGGCAGTCGGCGCCACCCTCGACCCGGCGAACCGCCGGCTTGTCGAGTCAGAACTGGCTCGCGGGCTGGCAGCACCGCGCGTGATCGCTGAGTCTGCCTACCGTACGGTGATCAGCTCGAGCGAGGGTTTGATACCGGACGGTCGATTCGACCCCTCAGGCTGGCGCCTGCTCGTCGATCTTCGTGTGGCGTCAGGGGGATTGGACGCAGACATCGAAGTCGACCTGCTGAGGACGACTGTGCCCATGGTGGATACTTGTCGGTTACCAGTGCCAGAGGAGAACCGATGACCTGCCGCGCACCGTTACTGCCATCGTGAGCGTTCCGACCCTTCGTGACGTCGCTGCCCGCGCCGGTGTCCATGTGGCCACCGCTTCCCGGGCCCTCAACGCGGAGACGCGGAGGCTGGTCAATGCAAAAACTGCAGTTCGGGTCCTCGATGCCGCCCGGGCACTGGGCTATCAACCCAATCCCATTGCACGGGGACTGAGGACGAACCGGTCCATGTCGGTCGGCGTAGTGATCCCAGATCTCACCAACCCGCTGTTCCCACCGATCGTCCGGGGTATCGAGGACGGCCTGATGACGGAGGGGTACGCGACGCTGCTGGTCAGCACTGACAACAACCCCGAACGAGAAGCGACCTTGGTCAGGGCCCTACGCGGGCGCCAGGTAGATGGTTTCTTCTTCGCCAGTGCGCGCGTCGAAGACCCGGCCATCAACCAGCTCGCCCGCGAGAGGATTCCACTCGTGCTCATAAACCGGCGGTTGGAAGGCCTCAATTTGCCGACAGTGACCGCCGACGACGCCGGCGGCGTACTCCTTGCGCTCAAACACGTGTCCGATCTTGGTCATACCCGGATCGCGTATCTGGCCGGCCCGCAGTGGACGTCCACCGGCAAGGCCCGGCTGTGCGCTTTCCGCACCGGGATGACAGATCTCGGGCTGGATCCCACCACCGTGGTTGAGGCGCGCCAGTGGTCAGAGGAAGAGGGCGAGCGCGGGATGGCTCAGTTGATGGGCCGTTACCCGGGGTTCACTGCCGTACTCGCTGGCAATGACCTGCTAGCGCTGGGCTGTTATGACTTCATGGCGCATCGTGGAATCCAGTGCCCTGGGCACCTCAGCGTCGTCGGCTTCAACGACGTGCAGTTCATGGACAAGGTCCGTCCCGCACTAACCACCGTTGCCATCCCCCAGTACGAGATCGGTGCAACGGCAGCCCGCCTAATGCTGGAACGGATCCGGCAGCCCAACGTTGCACCGACTTCAGTGGAACTGCCGGTCACCCTTACTGTGAGGGAGTCGACTGCTGCCCCGAAGACGCTTGAACACGGACGGTTGGCACCGCAACGGCCGAAGAAGACCAGTACGGTGCCCAAACCGCGTCCCACGGCCTGAGATCCCGCCGAACGACTTCGGTCGCAATGACGGAGCCCATCGGACGGCCAGACACGCGAGCGGTCGAACCCGTCAGGGGACCGGACTCGGCACTGTTCCACCGCCGAGATACAGACGGGCGATCTCCGGGTTTCCCAGCGTTTCGGAGCCAGTTCCCTGCAGACGCACATGCCCGCTTTCGACCACCACAGCCTGAGTGGCCAGCGACAGGCCCGCGCGCACATTCTGCTCGACCAGAAGAACAGTCCGGCCCTCCTCCCACATGGTCCGAACCTGTTGCAGGACGATCCGCAAGGTCTTGGGGTCCAGCCCCATCGACGGTTCATCCAGGACCACGAGCTTCGGGTCCAGCATCAAGCACCTGGCGAACTCTACGAGCCGTTGCTGACCGCCCGACAAGGCGCCGGCCTTGTCGTGGGCACGGTCGGTGACGATCGGGAAGAGCTCCTGGATGCTCTTCAATCGCCTGCTGACTTCCGTTCGGTCTCGAAGGAGAAAACCGCCCATCTCCACGTTGTCACGCACCGACATGTCTGGAAACAGCGTGTGGTTCTGCGCTACCTGGACGATCCCGAGCCCCAGAATCTGACGTGGGTTACGGCCACCGATGTCTTGTCCTTCGAACATGACCTTCCCCAGTCGCGGGCTCAGCTGTCCACTTACCACTCGAAGAACGGTCGACTTACCTGCGCCGTTGGGGCCCACTACGCAGGTAATGCTGCCCGCGGGAACTGACAGCGTGAGGTCGCGCAGCACATCGCTTCCGCCATAACCGGCCCAGACACCCTCTAACTCGAGCAGCGCCCTCATGACTCGTCCTCCGTGGTGTGTCCCGCGGTCGGGGCGCCGGACCCCGGCGCCGTAGAGGCACCGGACGATGTCGATGCGATGACATTCAAGTCCGGTTCCACATCGTCGTCGACCGACCCCCCCATATAGGCATCAAGCACCCGCGGATCACTGCGGACCTGCTCCGGAGTACCAAACGCGATCACGGCGCCTCGTTCCATCACGGCCACTACGTCGCAGATCCCCATCACGAACTCCATGTTGTGCTCCACCACCAGGAACGTGACACCTCGTTGGTTGAGCTCCCGGATCCGTTCCGCGATCTGCCCGATGAGAATCGGGTTGATGCCCCCGGCCGGCTCGTCGAGCAGGACAACCTTCGGCTCCTGGGCCAGCACCATGGCAAGCTCAATGAGTTTGCGCTGACCGTAGGACAACATTCCGGCCTGTTCGTTCGCAAGACCTGCCAGACCCACAAAGTCCAAGAGCTCACGACACCGCTCCGGACTGTAAACCTCCTTGCGCCGTGAACGTGGTACGCCGCGGCTGCCGACCTGGATGTTCTCCATGAGCGTGAGGCGGGCAAATACCCGCGTTAGCTGGAAGGTCCGTCCGAGGCCAAGGGTGCAAGCCCGGCTCGGAGACATACCGGTCACCTCCTGGCCATCGAAGCGGACCGATCCGGAGTCGGCGCCTTCGTAGCCGGTGATGACGTTGAACATCGTTGTCTTGCCAGATCCGTTCGGGCCGATCAGGCCGGTAACAGAGCCCTCTTCAACGGCGAACGAGCAGCCTGACAAAGCCTGCAGACCACCGAAACTCTTCTTGATGTCACGCACTTCCAGCAATTCCGTCATCGGGCCGCCCCATCCTTGATTCCGGCAGCTTTCTTGGAAACCGGGCCGTTGGCCGTCGGCGGCGGGCCGCCCTTAACCTCAGCACTCACGCGCATCCGTTTGCGGAGCTGCCCAGCCAGGGACGGAACGATGCCCTCGGGTAGGAAACGGATCACCAGCAGGAACAGCACGCCAAACATGATCAGCGACAGACCTCCGCCGGTGAAGCTCAACGTCAAGTACTGCTGTAGTGGTTCGAGGATCAATGCGCCGATCACAGGTCCGCTGACCGTACCCAGACCGCCGAGGAACGCCATCAGTGCGATGGTGACGTCGAAGATGGCCTCGAAGGCAAACGGCGGATAGATGCTGCCCAAGTAATAGGCATAGATCGCTCCGCACATACCCGTGACGAATCCGGTCAGCACGAAGGTAGCGAGTTTGACCCGGTTGGTGTGGACCCCGAGGCCCCGGGCCCGGTCCTCGTCATCGCGAATCGCCAGCAATTCCAAGCCAAAGCTGGATCGACGCAGAGTCCAGGACAGGCCGATCGCGATCAGCGCGACGAGCAGAGCCGCCATATAGAAATAGTTGTTGTAGGTCTGCGCGCTCCACGGTGGGATCGGCAGCTGCATGCCCGAAGATCCGTTGGTCAGCGAATGCAGGTTATAGGCCAGCAGCTGGAAGATGAAGAAGATCGCGATCGTGACGACCACGAACGTATGGCGTCGTGTTCGCAAGGCCAACCAACCGACCGGCAACGCGACCAGTGCAGCAAACAAGCCGGCCACGGGAATGAGCGCGAAAAGCGCTACACCACCCTTGAGGTTCAGATGCGTGGTGATGTTGGCGAAACAGTAGGCGCCGCTGCCGTAGAACACCGCGTTGCCGAGGGCTATGTAGCCGCTGTAACCGGAGAACATGTTCCAGGCCGAGGTGGCGCCGACGAACAGCAGGGTGAACATTGCGACGGAGGTGACCGCAGGATTGCTGAACACAAACGGGAAGACGATGGTCACGATTAGTGCGGCTACCAGCAGGATTCGCCGGGAGTTGCGCATTATCGGGGTCGCCAGTGGGTCGGTAGGGGCGACCGCTACCTGCGGCTGAACCATTGTGCTCTCCTCCGAATTGGCACTGGTCACTGGGCTCTCGTCTCTGGCCGCCCGAACAGCCCATTCGGACGAACCAGCAGCACCACCACTAGGACAGCGAAGAACATCGTGCTTGCCCACACTGGGGACCATACGACAGCTGTCACGTCCTCGATGACCAGGGCGACGATGGACGCGATAAGCGCGCCACCGATACTGCCGAGACCACCTAGCACGATGATCACCAGCAGACGTGAGATCAGGTCATAGCCGGAGTTCGGGTTGAACGAGTTCGTGGCCCCGAAGACCATTCCGCCTGCAGCGGTCACCGCTGCTCCGAGCCCGAACGTGATTGCCGAAACCCGGTTGATGTTGATGCCGATGAGTTCGGCCCCGGCCCGGTTCTGCACCGAGGCGCGGATGCTCTGACCACCGCGGGTGCGGTACAGGAACACATACAACGCCCCTAGCATTACAACGGCCAAGGCGAAGCCGAGCAGGTAGATGTAGGGCAAATAGAAACCCATCACGTGCACCGACTTCTCGACATACCAAGCGTTGAGGGTCTTCAGGTCCGAGGAGAAGAACTGAGTGAGAATGCCTTCGATGACAATCGCAATCGCGAAGGTGACAAGGATCGACAGGGCAGTCCGGTTCTGAGGCTTCAGCCGTCGAATGAAACCCCATTCGATTACCACGCCGATGATGAACATTAGCGGCATGGTGAAGATCAGGCCGACGAAGGGATCGATGTGGAGGTATGTCTGCAGCACGTAGCTCATATACGCCGCCAGGACCACGAAGATGCCCTGCGCGATATTGATGATCTGCATGACACCGAAGATGAGCGTCAGCCCCGCTGCCATCAATGCGTAGACGCCGCCCGTCAGGACACCGTCAACGATCGCTTTCGCGATTTCAGTACTCAACCTATGCCTCCTGGTTTGAGTGGCAGGTGCCATCGGGCTGGTGAGGACCAACAGAAACCAGCCATGGCACTAACCCCGGTGCCCGCGGGGCGACCAGCCTCTGACGTGTGATGAATGACGTCGCCTGCTACCACGGAGCCTTCGGGAACTCGATGGGGCTCGTCGACGGAGGCACCGGGACGAGCTTCTTGGTAGCGTCCGGCTGGAACGGCAACAGTGCGCCCTTCTGCCACTGGAACACGTAGGAGAACGCGAGCGTGTTCTGGCCGGTCGAGTCGAACTTCACCTTGCCCTGCACAGATTCGAAGGTGGCACTGTGCAATTCCGAGATGAGCTTGGTCTGATTCAGGCTGCCGTTGTTAGTCACTGCCTGAGCGGTCACTTCACCAACCGAGTAAGCCTCCGGAACATCAGAGCTCACGGACGCGGCATTGCCGCCGTAAGCCTTGATGTACGAAGCCACCATCGCTGCGTTACCGGGGTTGTTGGCCGTCGGGTACCACCCGTTGGGCACCATGATGCCCCCGGTGTGATTGGCGCCCACGTTGGTGACGAACTGCGCGCCCTGGTCCGGTCCGGCAGTAGCAATGAGATCCTGTGGGTTGTAGTTCTGCTGCACGAACTGCTTGACGAAGGCGCTGACGTCGGGCAGCAGAGTACCGACCAGCACGATGTCTGCCTTCGAGCCGATGATGCCGGCTGCGATCGGACCGTAATCGGTTGTCTCGGACGGGTAGACCTTGTTATAGACCGTTCTGACGCCGGCGGGTGCCAAGATCGCACGCGCGGCGTCCAACTGCGGAGCCGTGAAAGGGTCGTCCTGGGTTGCGTACGCGGCGGTTTTCGGCCGAGAACTCGCCGGCAGGGCAGCGATCCAGTTGGCAAAACTGACCAAGTTGTTCGCCACCGGCAGGCTAACGTCGAAGACGTTGTGCAGGCCCAGCGTGAACACGGAAGGGCCGCCCCCCGCACCTTCGACAAACGCATATCCGTAGCGATTGACGACCTGTGACGCAGCCTTGGTCAGCAACGTGGAAAAAGGACCGAAAACCAGGTCGACGTTGTCGACGCTGATCAGCTTCTGGTAATTCGTGACCACCTGGACCGGGCTGCTCGCATCGTTGACTATGTCGAGCGTTACCTTGCGTCCGAGCAGACCGCCCTTGGCGTTGATGTCGTCGGCCCAGAGCTGGTAGCCCTGTTGGAACGCTTTTCCATCAGCGGAGAAATCTCCTGTCAGAGAAAGCGACACACCGATCTTGATCGGTGTGCTCGACTTGCCGGACTGGGTTCCAGAGGACGAGGTGCCCGAGCCGGAACAGCCAGCGAGCATGAGGGCCACAGCGCCAGTACAGGCGACCGCGCGCATCCGCATGGGTGATTTTCGATTCGTCAACCTGTGCTCATCTCCTCGGGTAACTTCTGGCGGCGTCAGACTGGTTCACATAGGCAGACGGCTGTGGGCCTCTTGGAGCTGAACCATCGCGCGCAACTAGTCGCTGGTCTGCGCAAGGTCGCATCCCGAACGGCGCACGACTCGCACCATTCATTCCACAAACGTTTGCATAACGCGTAGTGTGCACACCCGTATCACTGCATGTCAAGCGTCCGAGTTGACTCAGCAACGGTGCTCGCGTAACAGGGCTCGTTGCCTGATCGGGAAATGAACCGGGGCCTGGGCCGATATTGAGGCGGGCCGGGATGAGAGCGACGTTGTAGCCAGATGCTTCGAGTTGGCGTGGGTGGCGCTATCCGACACCATGTCCGGTCCTGCCCCCGCACAAGGCTGAGGGTGATGGTTGTAACTCCGTCGTCGGCCTGCCTTGTCCGGGTAAGTGCGTGGGTGGTGCCGGGAACGTTGAGTGATCAGACCGGGTGACCGACAGTGCGCTGGGCGCGGCGCCGGATACCTGTCCGGCCGAGGTAGAGCGTGTCAGCGCTGAAGAGTTCGGTCAGCCACCTGCTGGTGGGCGGCGGGCAGCTTCGGGTCGGTAGCGGGGACGTGCCGCAGGAGAGCGACATGGCGGCGGCCAATCGTCGGCGGGCACGTCGGATCTGAGGCTTCGACGCTGTCTGAGACTTCAACAGCCGGCGCCGGGTCTGGGCGGCGGGCGAGGCCGCCGACTCGGCCCTGATCTGCGAGGGAACCGGCTCAGCGGCGGCTCCGACCGGTGCATATAGTGTGTTGGATCCATTCTCGTCGATGGGAGGACGCAAGATGGGACTGCCAGGTTTGCGCCGCCTGGACCACATCGGGATCACCACGCCTCATCTCGAGGAGGCGACGCAGTTGCTCGTCGACGCTTTCGGCTCTGAGTACCTCCACTCGCTGGGCCCCATCCATGACGACGGCTGACTGGATGAGCCGGCATCTCGTTGTTCGCCCCCGTGCGCCGGTTCCGGAGAACCGCTTCTTCCGCTGCGGCGGGCCTGCGATCCTTGCGGTGTCCCGGTACACCGCCCCTGACCAGCGAGCGTTCGTCCCGAAGAACTACAGACGTTCGTGGTCCCACATCACGCTGTACGTCGACGACTCCGGGCGCCTCCGTGGACTACCTCAGGAGCCAGGGGGTCACGGTGCTCAGCGACCCCACCGCGAACAACGGACCGCACCGGGGCCAAAGGTGGGTGTACTTGCTGGCTCCCTGGGGACTGCAGTTCGAGCTCGTGTACCACCCGAGCGGCAAGGGGTTCGACCGGCAGCAGACCACTGCAGGACTGCCATGACCTCCACATCGCCGGCGACCAACCCCGAAGCCCTACCTGGTGCGGTGAGCCAGCAGATCGCCGACCACCCGCCCGACGCAATCCTCGGTGGCGGCAGCGGGCCGCGGCAGCGCGTCCGGCCGGAGGAGGTCGCCGAACGGTTCGGTGCCAGCAGACTGCCATTAGGCGAAGCCCCGCGGATACTGGCGGTCGAAGGACTCATCGAGCAAGAGTCGAACAAGGTCGCACGAGTGCCCGGGCTCGACAGCCGCGAGGTCGACATCTACCAGATTCTCGAGCGCCTCGAACGGTTGGCACTCAGCCTGAGCATCACGCATCTCACCGAGGATTACCTGTGCCGTCTAGAGCACATCCAGGGCCAGATCGAGACCTGCTCCGACGTCAGTGGCTGTCTGGAGCTAGACCGGGAGCTCCATCTGCTCACCTACGCCGGGTGCCACGGCGATCAGCCGACGTCAATGGTCACGCGGCTGTGGAACTGCACGCAGCACTACCGTCGAGCGTTCATGCCCAGCTGCGGGGCGGCTCGGATGTGGGTAACCAATGGCAAGCATCGCCTGCTGCTCGAGGCAATCCGGCGTCGCGACTCGACGGGCGCCGAGTGCTACCTCAACGGGCACATCCGACGGACACAGGTCGAGATGACCAGGCATCCCCAGGTCGTCGACGAGGCACCATCGTGAAGCAGACGTTCCGCCTTGCGGTCAACGGGTCGCAGGTCGACGTCGAGGCTGAGCCCGACACTGCGCTGCTGTTGGTCCTGCGTAACGACCTGGACCTGAAGGGGGCACGGTTCGGTTGCGGCGTGGGGCTGTGCGGCGCCTGCTTCGTGCAGGTCGACGGCGTCGTCGTCCCCTCATGCGACACACCGATCTGGTCTGTGGAGCACAAGTCCGTGGTGACGGTCGAGGGCCTCGCGGGCGATGACAGGCTGCACCCCGTGCAGCAGGCGCTGCTCGACGAACAAGCTGCACAGTGCGGGTACTGCATCGCCGGCGTCCTGGTTAGTGCGGCGGCACTGCTCGACGCCAACCCACGACCAGACGAACAGGCCGCGATCGAGGCGCTGGACCGCAATCTTTGCCGATGCGGTGTGCAGCGCCGGATCGTCCGTGCGGTCGTCAGGGCAGGAAAGGAACCCCCGTGACCCTCGAACGCACTCAAGCCGGCGCCGCGACTCTTCCGAAGAACCTTGCTGCCAACCCCCTCCTGTCGAGCTGGGTCAGCGTGCACGCGGACGGGATCGTGGACGTGCGCGTGGGCAAGGTCGAGCTGGGGCAGGGCATCCTGACGGCGCTGGCGCAACTGGCCGCGGACGAGCTCGACATGGACTTGACGCAGGTCCGGATGCTGCCCGCCAACACGGCGAACGGGCCCGACGAGGGCCTGACGTCGGGCAGTATGTCCATCGCCGAATCCGGTGCGGCCGTCTGTCTGGTGGCCGCCAACGTCCGGGCGTTGTTCGTGTGCGAAGCGGCACGGCGCTGGCAGGTGGCTGCCACGCAGGTCACGGTCCAGGCCGGCCTGATCGCAAGCCCGCAGGCACCAGAAACCACGTCGTACGCCGCGCTCGCCGATGCAGTGGACCTCGAGGTCGCCGCCGATGCCGGCGTGCCGGTCAAGACGCCGGAGCAGCGGCGCGTCGCCGGGACCAGCGCGGCCCGGCTGGATCTGCCGGACAAGGTCGCGGGACGCGCGCGATTCATCCATGACCTGCGCCTGCCGGGTCAGCTGTTCGGCCGCGTGGTGAGACCGCCGTCTCCCGGCGCGCAGCTCGTCGCCGTCGACGCATCGGCTGTCGCCGGACTCGAGGTTCAGGTCGTCCGGGACGGATCGTTCCTGGGCGTGGTCGGCGCGGACGAGGCGGTTGCGGTCCGCGCGGTCGAGGCACTGCGTAGCTCGACGACCTGGGATGAGCGCGACACCTTGCCCGATGAGGACGACCTCGACACCTTCCTGCGCGCCGGACCGCACGAAACGATCCCGGTCGTCCAGGACGACCCCGGCGCGCGACCAGATGTTATGGGGCTGCGAGCGACATACAGCCGTCCGTTCATCGCCCACGCATCGATGGCACCGAGCTGCGGCGTCGCCTGGTGGCAGCCGGACGGCGACCTCGCCGTATGGAGCCACAGCCAAGGCATCCACCACTTACGGGACGCCATCGCACAAGCCGTCAACCTCGACGGGCGGTCGGTGACCGTGGAGCACGCCGAGGGAGCCGGCTGCTACGGGCACAACGGCGCAGACGACGCAGCGTTCGATGCGGTGCTGCTGGCTCGAGCGGTCCGAGGGCGACCAGTGCAGGTTCAGTGGAACCGGCGCGACGAGCTGTCCTGGTCCCCGTTCGGGTCCGCCATGACCGCCGACGTGGAAGCCACTGTCGACGAGAGCGGCCGGCTCACGTCCTGGACATACGACGTCTGGAGCCAGGGCCACACCGCACGACCGGGATACGCCGGCACCCCGGGGCTGCTCGCTGCGACCCACCTCGAGCAGCCCTGGACGTACCCAGCCCCGACCGACCCGCCGACGGCAAGGGGTAGTGGAACGACCCGCAACGCGGTGCCCATCTACGACGTGCCCCACCGCCGGGTCACCGGTCACCGGCTGGTCGAGACACCGATCCGGTCTTCGGCGCTGCGCGCCCTCGGCGCTTACCTGAACGTCTTCGCGATCGAGTCCTTCATGGACGAGCTCGCGCAGCTGGTCGGGCAGGACCCCCTCGCGTACCGGCTCGCCCACTTGGACGACGAACGCGGCCGACGGGTCCTGCAGAAGGCAGCCGGGGTAGCGGGCTGGGGCCAGAACAGGCCCGAGGGCCTTGGCGTAGGCATGGGCTTCGCCCGTTACAAGGACCGGGGCGCCTACTGCGCGGTCGTAGCCGAGGTTGAGGCCGTGCACGACATTCGGGTCCGACGGCTCACTATCGCCGTCGACGTGGGCCAGGTGGTCAACCCCGATGGCGTGCGCAACCAGATTGAAGGCGGTGCCACCCAGGCGACCAGCTGGACCCTGAAAGAGCGGGTCCGCTTCGACCGTCGTCGGGTGACCAGCGACGACTGGGAGAGCTACCCGATCCTGCTCTTCAGTGAGGCGCCGCAGATCGACGTCGAGATCGTGTCCAGTCCTGGTCTGCCGTCGGTCGGTGCCGGTGAGGCGGCCCAGGGACCGACCGCAGCGGCCATTGCCAACGCGGTCGCGGACGCCACCGGCGTCCGCGTCCGAGACCTACCGCTGACCGCCCCTGCGGTCGTCGCGGCGATCGAATCGGAACACCGCTGAGAGGGAACACATGTCCACACGCCGGATCAGCTACGTACCGCTCGAGCAGATGGACGAGAAGATGCAGGAGGAGATGCAGCGCTGCGCCCGCGAGGGGACGCCGCGCCCCGAGAGCTCAGCAGTCCGGGCACACGCCCCGAACGCCTTCTGGGCCTTCGCGGACTCCTGGAAGGCGATCTTCCACAGTGGGGTGAGCGACCACTCGATCAAGGAGCTCTGTCGGGTCTACATCTCGCGCACGGTCAAGTGCGAGTTCTGCGGCAACCAGCGGTCCATCAAGGCCACGACCGCCGGCCTGTTGGAGCAGCAGTACGACGAACTACTGAACTTCGAGTCGTCCACGACGTACAACGACCGGCAGAAGGCAGCCCTGGCATACGCGGAGGCCATCGCCTGGCGACTCGAGACCGACGACGCGTTCTGGGAGCGGCTGCACGCTCACTTCAGCGAGGCTGAGCTGGTGGAGCTCGGCTGCTTCGTGGCGCTCACCTTCGGCCAGCAGAGCTGGATCCGGCTGCTCGGCATCGACCACCACCAGTACATGGCGGGCAACGACGCCTCGATGGCGCCGGGCTTCAGAACGCCAGAGGAGCTCGCAGCCAGCAAGGCCGACCCGGACTACTGGGCGACCACCCGCTAGAAGAACGGCGAGGGGGCGGTGGTCACCAGATCACCGTCCTCGCGCGCGTGTGTCGGCTCACCCCTGCTTGGCGATGTACTTCGACTCCAGATAGTCGAGCATGCCGTCATGACCACCCTCGCGGCCGATCCCGCTCTGCTTGGAGCCACCGAACGGCGCCGCCGGATCGCTGACCTGCCCTCGGTTCAGACCCACCATAGGCGAGCTGTCGGCACGCCTGCTGCTCGCCGAGATCGAGAGTGGGCCCCAGAACCAGGGTGCCGTCCAGAGTCTGCTGGGCGTGCAGCGGGACAACGGCACCGCCCCCGGCAAGCCGGGCCGACCCGGCCGGCTGAGTGCGCTTTGGCAGTGACCATGGTGGCCAAGGCATTGGTGGTGTTGGCTGCTGTCTCAGATGCTCGATCTAGCAGTGCGGGATCGCAGGCTGCCGGCCAATCCGGCTAAGGGTGTACGGCTCCCCCGCAAGCTCACCAAGCCTCGACGATTCCTGACCGCCGATCAGGTCGAGACTCTGGCGGTCGAGTGCAAACCCTACGGCCTGGTGGTGCGGTTCCTGGCCTACACGGGGCTGCGGTGGGGCGAGATGGCAGCCCTGCGGGTCCGCGACGTGGATCCATTGCGCCGACGCATGCATATCGTTCGCTCGGTGACCGTGGACAACGGACGGCTGGTCTTCCCGCTTCCCCGGTTCCTAGCAGAGCAGATCACCGCGTCTGTGGCCGGGAAGGGCCCCCGACGATCTGGTGTTTCAAGGAACACGCGGCGGCGTGCTGCGCAACGGGGACTTCAACAGACGCACGTTCGGTCCCGCGGCCATCGCAATCGGTGAGCCTAACCTGACGCCGCATGGCCTACGGCATACAGCTGCGTCGCTGGCCATCGCGGCCGGGGGCAATGTGAAGGTCGTACAACAGATGCTCGGGCACGCAACGGCGAGCATGACCCTCGACCTGTACGGCCACTTGTTCCCCGATCAGCTCGATGATGTCGCGGACCGCCTGGATGTCATCGGTCGAGCTGCTGCGGACTTTTTGCGGACTAACGCCTTTGTAACGCCTCTGCTGCCGGAGGCTGCAGGCCTCTGATGCTCTGATCACCTGCGGTGATGTACGTGGGCCCGGCCGGGCTCGAACCGACGACAGCCGCGGTGTAAACGCGGTGCTCTACCAACTGAGCTACAGGCCCGAAACGGCGAAGACCGCCGTCCTCACGCTACTCAGGCCACCGACCCGGCCAGCTCCTTGAGCGCGGCGCGATATCCGGCGAAGTCACGTTTTTGTGACGGCCCATTGACCAACGTCCAGCGCACGATTCCGTCACGGTCGATCAGGAACGTGCCCCGCGTGGAGAACCCGCCGGACTGCTCGAACACCCCGTAGGCCTGCGCGGTGGCGCCGTGCGGCCAGTAGTCGCTGAGCATCGGGAAGAAATAGCCCTCCGCATCGGACCAAGCCCGCTGGGTGAACATGTGGTCGCACGACACGGCGAGCACCTGGACGTCGTCACTCTCGAAGTCCCCCAGGTTGTCGCGGATCTCGCACAGCTCACCGGTGCAGATGCCCGAGAAGGCGAACGGGTAGAACACCACCACGACGTTCTTGATGCCCTTGTAGTCGGACAGGGAGACGCTCCTGCCCTGTTGGTCCTTGAGGGTGAAGTCCGGGGCGACCTGACCAACCAGGGGTCCGGTGGGCGCGACTGAGGTACTGCTGGTGCTCGTCATGGGATCCAGTCTGCCAGTCGTCAGCGTCGGTCGGTCTTGGGGGCGACCAGACGACTGCCGTTCCACTCTCCGCCAGCTTTGCTGCTTCCCGAGGAGTGAAGCCCTGCGGTCAGGGTTGCCTCCTGGACGTCACTGGGATCGACGTGTCCCACGCGGCCAGCCTTGGGCGTGAGCAGAACGATGAATCCAGCCTCTGCAAGGTTGGTCAGTCCATCCACGAGAGCGTCCACCAGGTCGCCATCGTCATCACGCCACCACAGAACCACTGCGTCTGCAACGTCGCCATAGTCCTCTTCCTCGAGCTCGGAGCCACAGAGCTCCTCGATCGCCAAACGGAAGTCGTCGTCGACGTCCTCGTCATATCCGAACTCCTGGACCACCTGTCCAGCGGCAAAGCCCAGCTTTGCCACCAAACCCTTCGTTGCCGCGGCGTGCGCGGTCGCAATCACGAGTGTTCCTCTCTGGTGTTCACCCGGGCTCACGCCCGCGATCGTTGGATGCTCTTCCGCATAGTCCACCCGGTATGGCGGGATCTGGCAAGCAGCGCCGCCATACGTCCCGTCAATTGACCTCCCGAAGGGGTCTCAGGCGCAGAGGCGACCCCTACCTCCTCGACCGCCGGAACTCTACGTCCCGCCAGATGCCGGACAACGGACCCCTGCCGAGTATGACGTTTGGCCCCTTCCTGGTAGAGGATGGATTCCGTACCTGAGCACACGTGCCGACACCATCAGCCGTCGGCGCCACGAGTGACTCATTCGTTGCAAGAGAGGACACACCGTGGTGGCACATGAGGAAGCCGGACCCATCCTGAACGGCATCCCCAGTCAGATCCCGGACGTCGACCCCGAAGAGACCCAGGAGTGGCTGGACTCGTTGGACGGAGTCATCGACGGGGGCGGCCGCCGCCGGGCCCGCTACGTGATGCGCAAGCTGCTCGAACGAGCCCGCGAGCGCCAGGTCGGGGTCCCCTCGCTGACCGCGACGGACTACATCAACACCATCCCCCCGGAGTCCGAACCCTGGTTCCCCGGCGATGAGGAGGTCGAGCGCCGCTATCGCGCCTACCTGCGCTGGAACGCCGCGATCATGGTCCACCGCGCGCAGCGACCCGGCATCGGCGTGGGTGGCCACATCTCCTCGTACGCCTCGGCCGCCACGCTCTACGAAGTCGGCTTCAACCACTTCTTCCGCGGGCGTGACCACGAGGGCGGCGGCGACCAGATCTACTTCCAGGGGCACGCCTCCCCCGGCATCTACGCCCGGGCCTTCCTCGAGGGCCGGCTGACCGAGGCGCAGATGGACAGCTTCCGCCAGGAGCACTCACGACTCCAGGACGGGCAGCCGTCGGCCCTGCCGAGCTATCCGCACCCGCGCAACATGCCCGACTTCTGGGAGTTCCCCACCGTGTCGATGGGCCTCGGTCCTATGAACGCGATCTACCAGGCGCAGTTCAACAAGTACCTGACCAACCGAGGGATCAAGGACACCTCGAGGCAACATGTGTGGGCGTTCCTGGGCGATGGCGAGATGGATGAGCCGGAGTCGCGCGGGCTGCTGCAGGTCGCCGCCAACGACGAGCTCGACAACCTCACCTTCGTGGTCAACTGCAACCTGCAACGACTCGACGGTCCGGTCCGCGGCAACGGCAAGATCGTCCAGGAGCTCGAAGCCACCTTCCGCGGGGCCGGCTGGAACGTCATCAAGGTCATCTGGGGCCGCGGCTGGGACCCGCTGCTGGCCCAGGACCGCGACGGCGCCCTGGTGAACCTGATGAACAAGACCCCAGATGGCGACTACCAGACGTTTCGCGCCAACGACGGCGCCTATGTGCGCAAGCACTTCTTCGGCGAAGACCCGCGCACCAGAGCGATGGTGGCGGACTGGTCGGACGAGGACGTCTGGTGGAAGCTCAAGAGGGGCGGCCTTGACTACCACAAGGTCTACGCGGCGTACAAGGCAGCAATGGACCACAACGGCCAGCCGACGGTGATCCTGGCCAAGACGATCAAGGGCTACAGCCTGGGCTCGCACTTCTCGGGCCGCAACGCCACCCACCAGATGAAGAAGCTGACTCTGGAGGACCTCAAGGGGTTTCGGGACACGCTGCACATCCCCATCTCGGACGAGGAGCTCGAGAAGGACCCGTACCTGCCGCCGTACTACAACCCCGGCATGAAGGATCCGGCGATCCAGTACATGATGGAGCGCCGCGCAAAGCTGGGCGGACCGTTGCCCCGGCGCCGGACCGAGGCAGCCCGGCTCAAGCTGCCGGACCAAAACGCCTACGACCTGGTCAAGAAAGGCTCGGGCAAGCAGGAGATCGCGACGACCATGGCGTTCGTGCGCCTCTTGCGGGAGCTCATGCGCGACAAGGAGTTCGGCCGCCACGTGGTGCCGATCATCCCGGACGAGGCACGCACCTTCGGAATGGACTCCTTCTTCCCGACAATCAAGATCTACAACGTCCACGGGCAGAACTACACGTCGGTCGATGCGGACCTGATGCTCGCCTACCAGGAGTCCAAAGAGGGACAGATCCTGCATACGGGCATCAACGAGTCCGGCTCGGTGGCCGCGTTCACCGCCGCGGGGACCTCCTACGCCACCCACGGCGTGCCCATGGTCCCCATCTACCTCTTCTACTCGATGTTCGGCTTCCAGCGTTCCGGTGACTCGATCTGGGCGGCCGCCGACCAGATGTCGCGAGGCTTCATGGTCGGCGCGACGGCGGGACGCACGACGTTGACGGGTGAGGGACTGCAGCACGCGGACGGCCACAGCCCGTTGCTGGCGTCAACGAACACGGCCGTGGTGTCATACGACCCCGCGTACGCCTACGAGATCGCGCACATC
>CABDZF010000467.1_pt1 | contig 28557 bp, 26 predicted proteins | sample 3421651 | NCBI WGS metagenome assembly CABDZF01 (sample SAMEA5534339, study PRJEB31848) | metagenome | biome: tundra; feature: field; material: soil | place: USA | collected 2013-05 | depth 0.45 m | reverse complement strand
CGTCCCGGCAGCCGCCTGCTGGAGACCGAACGCAAACTACTGACCCACGCGATCCGGATGAGCGCCTACAACACTGAGTCCGCCCTGGCCCGGCTCATCCGCCCCCACTACTCCCGCGGCCAGGACGAAGCCCGTGCTCTGATGCGCGAGGCGTTCACCCTGCCCGGCGACCTGGAGATCACCGGCAGCACCCTCCACGTCCGACTCGACCCCGCATCAGCACCACGACGCAGCAGAGCCCTCGCCGCACTCTGTGTCGAGCTCACCGACACCCAAACCCGTTACCCCGGCACCGACCTGACCCTCGCCTACAGCATCAAAGGCCACCCCACGACTGCGTAAATGATCTCACCAGGTCAGGAGTTCTGGACTCACCGTGGTGGCTGGTATGTGCCGTCATCGTCGCGCTGGCCGTGATTGTCGGCAGCCGCCGGGCGGCCGTCGGAGCAGCCATCTGTCTCGCACTGCTCGTCGGCACCGGCCTGTGGGCAGACGCCATGAGCACGCTGGCCGCGACCCTGGTAGCCACGGTGGTGGTGATGGCGCTCGGCCTGGTCCTCGGAGTCTTGATGGGTCGTAGCCGTCGGGCCGACCGGTTGATCCGACCCACTCTGGACGCGGCTCAGACGATGCCCGCCTTCGTCTATCTCGTGCCGTTCGTCGCGCTCTTCGCTGCCAGCAGGTTCACCGCAATCGTGGCAGCGGTCGTCTTCGCGGCTCCAGTCACGACCAAGATCATCGCCGACGGGATAGCGGGCGTGCCCGCGGAGACGATCGAGGCGGCCGCCGCCGCCGGGTCGAGCCCGTGGCAGATCATCACCAAGGTCCAGCTTCCGATGTCCTTGCGCACGATTGCGCTGGCCACCAACCAGGGGTTGATCTACGTGCTCTCCATGGTCGTGGTCGGCGGACTGGTCGGCGCCGGCGCTCTGGGATACGACGTTGTGGCCGGTTTCCGGCAGAACAGCCTGTTCGGCAAGGGCCTTGCCGCGGGACTGGCCATCGTGATGCTCGGCATCCTGCTCGACCGGGTCACCCAGTCCGCAGCCGGGCGGGGGGACGTTACGAGCCACGGGCACCATTGATGGCCGAGAGATGACCACCCATGACTCGCGCCGGGCGATGAGACCACTCGCCTGCACAAATTCGCAGTTTCAACCGGAAAGAGACAGTACAAAATGAACCGATTGCTTACCAAGATGTCCACACCCACCCGGACCGTCGCGGTGCTGGCGGCCGTATCCCTATCGCTGAGCGCGTGCGGGGCCAAGGTCAGTGATGCCGCAACCGGCGGCGCCAAAGGTTCTGCAGCAAAGTGCGGCACGTTCAACCTCGCGGTCAACGCGTGGGTGGGCTACGCAGCCAATGCCGCGGTCGTCGCCTACCTGGCGCACAACAAGCTCGGATGCACTGTCAAGCTGCAGAACCTCGACGAGCAGATCTCGTGGCAGGGCTTCGCCTCCGGTCAGGTCGATGCCGTCCTGGAGAACTGGGGTCACGCCGACTTGGCCAAGAAGTACATCACCGAGCAGAAGGTGGCCCAGGACGCCGGCCCGACCGGCAATATCGGCAAGATCGGTTGGTACGTTCCGCCGTTCCTGGCCAAGGCGCACCCCGACATCCTCGCTTGGAAGAACCTCGACAAGTATGCCGCTCTGTTCAAGACCAGCGAGTCCGGCGGCAAGGGCCAACTGCTCGATGGCGACCCGGGATTTGTCACCAACGACGCCGCACTGGTCAAGAACCTGAAGCTGAACTACAAGGTGGTCTACTCCGGTTCAGAGGCAGCACTGATCCAGAGCTTCCGGCAGGCCGAGCAGAGCAAGAAGCCGCTGATCGGGTACTTCTACGAGCCGCAGTGGTTCACCGCCGAGGTCCCGCTGAAGAAGGTCAACCTGCCTGCCTACACCCTTGGGTGTGACGCCGACGTCGCCAAGGTGGCCTGCGACTACCCGCTGTACAACCTGAACAAGGTGGTCAGCACCAAGTTCGCGACCTCAGGCAGCCCAGCCTTCACTCTGGTCAAGAACTTCAGGTGGACCAACGCCGATCAGAACCTCGTCGCGAAGTACATCGCCAAGGACAAGATGTCACCCGACCAGGCTGCCAAGAAGTGGATCGACGCCAACCCCGACAAGGTCAAGGCCTGGCTTGCCGGAACTGGCGTGAGCTGAGCGATGACGTCCGTCCCAAACGACTTCGTCATCGTCGGAGGCGGCTCGGCTGGCTGCGCGTTGGCGAACCGACTTTCTGCGGATCCGGCCAACAAGGTTCTCGTCCTTGAGGCTGGACGCAGCGACTCGCTGTGGGATGTCCTCATCCACATGCCGGCGGCGCTCCCCTTCCCCATCGGCAGTCGCTTCTACGACTGGAAGTACAAGTCCGAGGCCGAGCCGCACATGGGTGGTCGCAAGGTCTTCCACGCCCGCGGCAAGGTACTGGGTGGCTCCAGCAGTATCAACGGGATGATTTTCCAGAGGGGCAACCCGCTGGACTTCGAACGCTGGGGTGATGACAAGGGCATGGGGTCCTGGGACTACGCCCACTGCCTGCCGTACTTCAATCGCATGGAGAACTGTCTGGCGGCCGACCCTGGCGATCAGTTCCGCGGTCATGACGGACCCCTCGTCCTGGAGCGGGGGCCGGCCACCAGCCCGCTCTTCGAGGCCTTCTTCAGGGCGGCCGAGCAGGCCGGTTACCCGCGCACCGATGACGTGAACGGATACCGCCAGGAGGGCTTCGCGCGCTTCGACCGAAACATCCACAGGGGGCGCCGGCTGTCCGCTGCCAGGGCCTATCTGCACCCGGTGATGAACCGTCCAAACCTCAATGTCATCACCCGGGCGCTCGTGACCAGGGTGCTCTTCGAAGGCAAGACCGCGGTCGGCGTCGAGTATCGCCGGAGAAGGGGTCCCGCCCAACAGGTCAGAGCCACGACCGTCATTCTGTGCGGAGGCGCCATCAACTCCCCACAGCTGTTGCAGCTCTCTGGGGTGGGCAACGCGGCGGATCTGTCCAAGCTCGGAATCAACGTGGTGCACGACCTGCCGGGGGTCGGGGAGAACCTGCAAGATCACCTGGAGGTGTACATCCAGTACGCCTGCAAGCAGAAGGTAACCATGCAGAAGTACCTGAAACACCGGTACAAACCCTGGATCGGCGCCAACTGGCTGTTCCGGCGCAAGGGCCCGGGCGCGACCAACCACTTCGAGGGCGGCGGTTTCGTCCGAAGCAACGAGGACGTCAGCTACCCGAACCTTATGTTCCACTTCCTGCCCATTGCAGTTCGATATGACGGATCGTCTCCTGACGGAGGGGAGGGGTACCAGGTGCACGTCGGACCGATGTACTCCGATGCCATCGGATCGGTCAAGATCACGAGCACGGACCCGAAGACGCACCCGGCCCTGCGGTTCAACTATCTGTCGACCGACCAGGACCGCCGTGAGTGGGTCGAGGCGGTACACGTAGCCCGCAACATCCTGACTCAGCACGCCCTGGACGACTTCAATGCCGGCGAGATCTCGCCCGGCTCATCGGTGAAGACCGACGCGGAGATTCTCGACTGGGTGGCCACGGACGCAGAGACGGCTCTGCACCCATCCTGTTCCCTGCGGATGGGCGTAGACGCGATGTCTGTGGTCGACCCGTTGACCATGGGCGTACACGGACTCGAGGGGCTCAAAGTCGTGGACGCCTCGGTGATGCCGTACGTGACCAACGGCAACATCTATGCGCCGGTCATGATGCTGGCCGAGAAGGCTGCCGATCTGATACTGGGCAGAGCCCCATTGCCGCCGAGCGAGGCCGAGTTCTACCGGCACCCTGTGTCCTCGTGACGCTTGCGTTATCTCAAGGCCTGATTCAGGCCCCGGATGGGCTATTCGCAGTTGGAGTGTGATTTTGCCAGCCTGAAGTTGCTTGCTGGCGCCGTGCTGTGGGGCTGAGTGCTGGATGACGCGTTGTTCACCCTCTACGGCGTCACCTGACGGTCGCAGGGTTGCTGGCGTCGGATGCGGCCATGGCGAAGGCGTCCGGAATCAACATCAACTTGTGGATGGGTGTGGCCGTGCTGGCCCTTGGCGTGCTCTTCTTTGTGTGGTGGCGACTGCGTCCCCTTCATCGCCAGCTTCCCCCCTCAGAATGACGTCGGCACCCGCTCAGCCAAGAACTCGCTCGTCCAAGCACTGCGGGTCCCGCAGCTGAGCGGTACCGTTGGGTGCGGACCCAGGCCCGAGGTCGGAGGCAGCAGCCATGACGTCAGACACCTCACCGTTGCGGGAAGGCGACCCGGGGAGTAGCCCGCCGCAGAAACCGGGTGAGGCCACGCCCGAGGCGAGCGCACCGCCAAAGAGCCCGGATGCTGGCCCCTCGCCCACACCAACGAGTGCCGTCAGACCACCGAAGAGCACGGGTGCGCAGGCCCCCTCACCGAGTGCTCCCGCAACTACACGCGCAGCCGCTGCCTGGTTCGCTACGGCGGTGGCGCTCGTGCTTTTGGTGCTGCTCATCATCCTGATCCTGCAGAACCAGAACGTCGTCGACGTGCACTACCTCGGCCTCACCGGATCAATCCCGCTCGGGACGGCGCTGCTCATTGCCGCGGTCGCCGGCGCCGCTTTGGTCACGATCGTGGGCGTCATCCGGCTCACACAGTTGCGCTTCACCGTCCGTCGGGCACGGCGCCTGGAAGCCGAGCATGAGAAGAAGCCCTGATCAATGTGGGCTGGCATAGTGACTGGCTTTCGCCAAGCCCCGTCTTCGCCTCGGCCTAGCCTGTCCGGCGTCGTTGGGTCTACGTGGGTCGCTGGCCGTGGCCTGAAAGGTCTCGCTATGGTGTGAGCCTTATCACTCGCGGAGGTCCCACCATGTCCCGTCGAATCTCCCTGCCATTGATCCTGTCGGCAACGGTCGCCGCCGGATTGCTGGCCCCGAGTATGGGCGCGGCACATGCCTCGGGCCAAGGGGGCAGTGCCAATTCCGCGGGTGTGGCGCGTGCTCTGGAGCTGTCTACCGACACCAGACTCGCCGACCGCAGGTCCTACGTGATCGGCGACCGGTTCTACGAAGTCGGTGCCGAGGACGGTACCTATCCCGCGCAGGGGTGGCATACGCAAGGCGAGATGGGCGGCTTCTGGAGCATGCCAATCAAGCTGCTCGACGGTGTCTAGTTCGGCGTCAACGGATCGTGGCTTAAGGCCACGCGCTACACGTCCGGCGCGGGTTATGCGCGAATGGATCTGGCCAGTTCGGATGGCGTCCAGGTGAGCCGGACCGATTTCGCGCCAGACGGCATGCGCGCCAGCTTGATCGGCCTGACCTTCTTATCGCCGAAGCCTCGCACCGTGCAGCTGAGCATGGACGCACACTCCGAGTTGATGAGCTCCTACCCCTGGGGAGGGACGAAGCCGACCAACCAACTCGACTTCAATCTCCCCGACATGGGTTTCTACGCCGACGGCCGGTTGGTGTTTCGTGAACAGGGCACGCCCGCCGCAGCCAATGCCGCGCCGCACGACTGGGCTGCCGTAGTCAGCTCTTCGCTGACCCCCACCGGGCACCGGCTCGGCGCGAACTTCCGCGGGCCGCAGGACCCGGCGGTGATCTGCCCGGCGTCCGGCACTACTCCGCCACGTTGCGATGACACGGCGTACGGCAAGGGAAATGGCGGTGAGCTGAACTACCGGCTGCAGCTCCCATCGGGTTCACGGACGGTGTGGTTCGCCGTCTCCGGCTCCGACAACGGACTCGCCGAGGCGTTGGCGATGCAACGCAGCGCCCTGAATGACCCGGCCGGACTGCTAGCCGACAAGACGGCGCGGCGAAAGACGGTAGATCAGAACACTCATGTCACCCTCCCGGGCGACCCTCAACTGGCGAGCAGCGTCGCGTGGAGCAAGCAGAACCTTGCTGACTCGCGCCAGGAGGCTCGCAATCTCCAGCTGCGGGTGACGAATGCGGGCACGGCATACCCAGCGCCGATTGGCACTCTCGGCGTCGCGCGATGGACTGGAGCGGGCTGGCCCGACTACCCGTGGATCTTTGGGACGGACGGCGAGTACACCGCTTTCGCATCGGTGGCAGCAGGTCAGTTCGACGCGATCAAGAACCACCTGCAAACGCTGCGCGCGGTCAGCGATGTGGTGAACAGCCGCAGCGGGAAGGTTGTGCACGAGGTGGTGCCGGACGGCTCGGTGTACTACGGAGCGAACTCCGATCCGGGAAATACGGACGAGACCGTGAAGTTCCCCAGCGCGGTGGCACTCGTATGGCGCTGGACCGGGGACAACCGGTTCCGCGACGACATGTACGACTTCACCGTCCGCAATCTCAAGTACGCGTTCGCCAATCTGGATGCCGACCACGACGGTTGGCTTGAGGGCCCGGGCAACGTCGAGCGCCAGGGGATGGGTCAGGAGAAGCTCGACAACACCGTGTACGCCATCCGTGGCCTGCTCGACCTGGCCGACATGGCGGCCAGCAAGAACGACCCCGCGACGCGGCACTGGGCCACCACCAAGGCTCAGGGCTTGCAGACGCGGTTCGAGACAGCCTGGTGGTACGGCAACGGAACCAGCTCCTACGCCGACTCGCTGTGTGATCCCAACAACGTTCAACTGTTCCAGAAGTACTGGATCGGGCTGACCCCGGTCGAGGCGGAGCTGCCCGCACACGGTGGGATCGCAGCCGGACCGCTGGCTGCGCTCGATCACGCCACGTCGACGGTGGCCGCGCACGAGTCGTCTGTTTTCACGGGTACGAACGGGTTGTTCCACAACGGTACCGGGCTTGTCCTCCGGGACCTGCGATCCCGCCGTTGCGCCGCCGACCGGCGATCAGACCATCTTCACCTTGGGCACCTCGATCGCCGCGGTTGCCGAAGCGGCGGTCGGTCGCACCGGGTCGACCCAGCTCGGCCAGTACACCAGCGACCTGGCGCGGGTGCAGCTCAACCCCGCCGTGTGGGAGGTGCCGGGCGCAATGCCTGAGATCTCCCCGTCGCCAGCCTTCGGTGCCAACATCGACAAGAAGTTCACCGAACGATCCATGGGCCTGCAGGCCTGGGGAACGTATGGCGTGCTGTGGCCGGTCGTGCATTTCGAGCTCGGGGTGTCACCCGATCTCGGCCGCAACGCCGTAGCCGTGATACCGCAGATTCCGGTCGGGCAGAGCGCTGTCTCGGGCTCTGACATCAAGTTGGGCCAGGGCTCCATCGACGTAGACGCCGTGCGCAGCGCTTCAATGCTGACCACGACGGTTGCCTCGCACGATCTCAGCGCCGCCGAGGCGGTTGGCGCGATGCTGCCCACCGGAACGCAGGCCGCGACGGTTCGGCTCAACGGCGTCGATGCCAGCCACCACACCGTGGCGACCGCACGGGGCACCGAGATCGTGGTCGACGTCCCAAGCGGCATACAAACGGCGAAGCTGCAGGTGTCCTTCCGCCGGTAAAGAGGCTTGGACGGTGAACCAAGCAAGTTCGAACGACCGCTCATCCATACGATCGAGCGTTCCATCAGCGGCATAGAACGGAGGTCGGCCATCCCGAGCCCGTGGCGGATCGGTCAGGTGTTCAGCGATCGACGACGCATCCCGCCCGGCGCCCATCGACCAGGTTCAGGCCTATCGGGGCCAGCATTTTGGGGCAGCGCGCGTCGCCGGCGCCGGCCTGGCGGCCTTGGCCAACACGTGGTCGAGGGCTCAACGCCCGTGATGGTTGGCTCCAGGACCAGGTGGCCTCAATAGCGCTGGACCAGGCAATGGCAGCCCAGACAGTGGGGAAACAATGACGCAAACTTTCCCGCCAACGACTCTTCGACATCCACGGCAACCGGCTAGCACAACCGTGACACCCAAAAACGCATAAATGCAGGTTATTTGCTTAAGCGCCCTAAGTAGAGAGTGCGGGTCGCTGAGAAGCCAGAATCGACAGCGTCCGGGGGGACTGCTGGGCTGTGTCGGGTGTCCCAGTTGCCCCGCTCAGGCTCCCTGGGCGTCTGCGCGAGGCCGTTGCAGGGTGAAGGTCTCGAAGGCCTGGAGTTGGCCGCCGGGTCCGAGGACGTCGTAGTAGGTGACCGTCATGGTGGTCCGGCCCTGGTGGCGGGAACCTGGGTCCACGGTGAACGCGGCAAAGCCGTAGGAGTGTGCTGCGTCCCGCACCGCCGACCAGTCAGCCGGCTCGGTGACGTACACGGGTGGGCGCTTGCCGGTCGCGGGGTCGGGGGGCCCGACCTGGGTGATGACCCGGCACTGCGGCGGGTTGAAGAAGAGCTGGTTGGAGGGCACCGACGTGCCGCCGCCACCGAGCACCATGTGCACGGTGCCCTGGCTGGTGTCTACGATGTCGGTTCGCTTCGATGCGGGGATTGGGGTGAGTGTGTTGTTGGGTTTCTGGCCGCGTATCGGGTGTGAGCGCTCGTAGTGGTGCTCGTGGCCGCAGACGACGAGGTCGACCCCGTACTTGTCGAACAGGGGCACCCATTCCTGGCGCAGGCCCAGGTCGGCCCCGTTGAACTGGTCGGCCGTGCTCACGACGACCTGGTGCATGCAGACGACTACCCAGTCCACGCCCGGGTCCTGGCGGCTGGCGGCCAGCTCGGCCTCCAGCCATGCCTTCTGCGCTCCGTGGGAGTAGCCGCGGACGTAGCTGTTGCCGCCGTCTTGATAGCAGACGTCGTCGTTGGCCACGCTGATCACCCGGACCGAGCCGACGGTGAAGGAGTACCACAGTCCGCGCGTGACGTCCGTCTGTCCGGCTGCCTCGGGGACGGCGAAGTACGTCTGGTAGGCGGCGTACCCTATCGGCCCGTTGCCTAGCTCGTTCTCGTGGTTTCCGGCGGCGGGCATCCACGGTCGGTTGCGGGCGCTTCGGCTGTTGTTCTCCCAGAAGTCCGACCAGGTGCGCACCCGGTCGGACGCCAAGTTGGCGTAGCACAGGTCCCCGTTGAACAGATGGAAAAGGGGTTGGATGCGCTCGACCCCGGCGGTCACGTCCCCGGCGGCCGGCGAGCCGAGGTTGTCGTTGACATAGGGCGGGTTGGCGATCGTTACCCCGGCTGGCGGGGTGTACCGCTTGCCCAGCGTCGGCGTGCCCTGGTCACCGAAGCTGGTGAAGGTAAAGGGCGCCCGGCCGCGCGGCCCGGTGCGAAAGGAGCCGAACTCCGGCTGGGCGCCGTCGTGCACCGCGGCATACAGGTACTCCCGGTCGGGACTCAGAGAGTTGACGCGGACATGGTGGGCGTAGACCACCTTCCCGGACTTGGCGTCGGTGTAGGTGCGGGTCTGGCCGGTCAGGGCGCGCTCGTAGGCACCGTCCGGCCGGCCGAGGAAGACCTGTGGTCTCTTCACCGGCTGCAAGGTGGACCAGGACACGACCGCCTCGCGGGAGGCGTCGGCGCCGAACTGCAGGTGCAGACCCTCCACATTGGGCGTCAGCGTCGGATCACCAACACCACGCCCGGTCAGTGCGGCGGACCGTGCCTCGGCGGCCTGGGCGCTACCGGAGCCAACGACCGATGCAGCGGCTGCCGCGGTGGCGGTGAAACCTGCAGCGGCCAGCAGCCTTCGACGACTGACCTGCGTCTGGGGGCTTTCGTTCTCCTCGTTCATGGGTAAGGACGGTGGCGCCCCGCCGTGTCACTAGATCGCTGTTGGGATGAACTGCAGGCGAACATCTCCCCACAAGCAGGCTCGTAGCCTTGGCCGTGTTCGGTGCGGCTGGGCCTTTGACCGGGCCATCCCACCCTTCGCCGGCGTACGCCCCTGCGGGGCCCCGAAATCACGTCCCACGGCTGAGGCCGACGTGAACTCACGCACCTCGAAGTCGATGTTCGCCGCCCCGGTCCGGTTCACCGTGACTGCTCGTTTGGCACCTTCGGGCTGCCCTGGCCTTGGCTGTCTACCGACGTGCCAACCTGGGACCGCCGCCCCCGGCTGGTACGGTGACGACCGTCCTGGGCTGGTCTGCAGAGACCGGGATTGCCACCGCGACCGTGCTCTTTGAAATCTGACTCGGCCGTACAGTCCTGGACAATGTTGCCTGCGCCATCCTCGTCCCACCCGACACATCTGCCTGGAGAATCCTCATGGAACTGCGCCCGTTGACAGACACTGGCCTTCTCAGTTCCCGCCTTGTGCTCGGCACGATGACCTTCGGTTCGCAGGTCGACCAACAGAGCGCCACGGCAATGGTCGCCCGGGGCATGGCTGCCGGCATAAACCACTTCGATACGGCGAACGCATACAACGGCGGTGAGTCGGAACAAATGCTTGGACGCGCACTCGGTGCGCGTCGCAACGAGGTCCTTATCGCAACCAAGGTGTTCAACCCCATGGGCGACGGGCCCAACGACCGCGGCTTATCCGCAGCGGCGGTTAGAAAGGCGATCGATGCAAGCCTGCGCCGGTTGGGCACTGACTACGTCGACCTGTACTACCTGCACCAACCCGACAACAGCGTGCCGCTGGAAGAGACCCTCCAGGCAATGTCCGATCTGGTGCAGATGGGAAAAGTCCGTCACGTCGCCGCATCCAACTACGCAGCTTGGCAGATGTGTCAGATGACCCACCTATCGGCGCAGCACGCGTGGTCACCCGTGCGGGTATCCCAGTCGATGTACAACCTCATCAGCCGCAGCCTTGACGACGAGTGCCTGGCCTTCTCGCAGGCATACCGTCTGGCCACGATCGTCTACAACCCTCTGGCTGGTGGTCTGCTGACGGGCAAGCACCGGCGGGAGGCCGCCGTGGCCGAGGGAAGCCGCTTCACCAACCCTCAGTACCGCGACCGGTACTGGACGGCGCGGCAGTTCAGCGCAGTCGATCAGCTACGTGCGGTCGCCGAGCGAGCAGGACTGTCGATGGTCGAACTATCTCTTCGCTGGCTGCTCACCCGCCCGCCGGTCGATGCCGTGCTCATCGGGGCCTCAGACATATCCCAGCTCGAGGCCAACATCGCGGCCGCTGACGGGCCGACACTCGATATGGAGACCATGGCGGCATGTGACGAGGTCTGGAATGAGCTGCGCGGACCGGTGCCACACTATAATCGCTGATCGCCACGGACACGGCGGTCCGTGCCAGACCCATATTGGATCAGCTCTTCCTTCGTATCCTCGCGGGAACCCACGCAACCGAGCCACCTGGGAGTCTTGTTGATTCGTGAAGTCGACCTGCTGGCGGGTTTCCCGGCCGAGGTTCCTGTCAGCGCCGCAGCGGTCGCCGCGTCCGTGGCCGCCTCGGACCGCGTACTCGTAGTGCTGGACGACGACCCAACGGGCACGCAATCCGTGTCCAACGTTCCGGTGCTCACCCGGTGGGAAGAGGAGGACTTCCGCTGGGCATTTCGGCACATGGTGGGAACGAAACCGGCCCCGGCCGTGTATGTGCTGACCAATACCCGCAGCTTGGAACCGATCGAGGCCGCGGCGCGGAACCGCGAAATCGTCACCAACGCACTGGCGGCTGCCGTGCAAACGGGCACCACGCTGGGTTTCGTGAGCCGCAGCGACTCGACATTGCGCGGGCACTACCCCTTGGAACCGGACGTTATTGCGGCAACACTTAAGGAAGCGGCCGGGCAGAGGACCGACGGCGTTGTCATCGTCCCCGCCTTTCCCGACGCGGGGCGCATCACTGTAGGTGGCGTGCACTACATGCGTAACGGCCGAACTCTGACTCCCGTGGCGGAAACCGAGTTCGCCAAGGACGCCAGCTTCGGGTACCGGAACTCGGAACTCGCCAGGTACGTCGAAGAGAAGTCTTCCGGCCGGTTCAAGGCAGCCGATGTCACCGTTCTGGATCTGAACATCATCCGTGGTGGAGCGGACCTCATAGCGGGCGCCATCGCCGGGGCCACAGACTCGAAACCGATTGTGGTCGACGTTGTCACCGAGAATGACCTGCGCGCCTTGGCGCTGGGCCTGGCGCAAGCGGAGTCAGGGGGAAAGAAGCTGCTGTATCGCGTGGGTCCGCCTTTTGTCCGGGCCCGCATCGGCCAGGAGGAGCGCGCGCCGCTGTCCGGCGACGAGGCCTTTGCCGGGACCAGCCCTGCCACACACGGTGGCCTGATCGTCGTCGGTTCCCACGTCGACCTCACGACCCGTCAGCTCAAAGTGCTCATCGACCGACAAGGGTCCGCCAGGATTGTGGAGATCCAAGTCGAGGCTCTGTTGGATGAAACGCTGGCCTCGGACCATGTTGGAGCCGTCGTATCGGCCGTCGTCACCGCTCTGGCGGACGGGGATGTAGTCGTCCATACCAGTCGGCTGCTCGTCAAGACGGATGATACGGCCGAGAGTCTGCGGATTGCCCGTACCGTCTCCGCTGCCGTCGTCGACGTTGTCAGCCGGACACTCAAGGCGCGGCCGCCGCGCTTCGTTATCGCCAAGGGCGGCATCACGTCCTCTGACGTCGCAGCGCACGGACTGGAAATCCGCCACGCTATCGTTCGAGGCCCGATGCTGCCCGGCATCGTCTCCCTCTGGGAACCGGTGGACGGCCCGGCCAAGGGCATCCCCTTCATCGTCTTCGCGGGCAACGTGGGCGATGACGAGTCCCTGTTCGACGTCGTTCGCAAGCTCAGCAATACCTTCTAACCCAGCTCCAACGAAGGAGACTTCAGCATGTCGACGCAGGGGGATTCCCAAACCAGCGGCTACACCGTCACAGTCTTGGGTCTTGGCGCCATGGGCCTACCCATGGCCACCCGCCTGGCCGGCAGACTCACCGTCCACGGTTTCGATATCGTCGAGAACCGCCTCAAGCTTGCCGCCGACGCGGGCGTCGTCCGCTTTGATTCTGCCCGCGCGGCAGCGATCGGAGCGGATGCGGTGCTGCTCGCGGTCCGTAACAGCGAACAGCTGGGCGATGTTCTGTTCGGTGCGAATGGCGTCGCGGAGGTGCTTGCGCAAGGCTCCGTCGTGATCTTGACCAGCACGGTCGGGGCCGAGGCGATCCCCGGGACGGTCGATAGGCTGGCCGCCTACGGTGTCGCACTGATAGACGCGCCACTGTCGGGTGGGCCGGTTCGAGCCGGCCAGGGTGATCTGTTGATTGTGGTGGGTGCCCAGCCTGAGGCGCTCGAGCGGGCTCGACCGGTCCTGGAACGGTTGGCGTCCACGTTGACGGTTGTTGGAGACAGGCCCGGTGACGGTCAGGCCCTCAAGACGGTCAACCAGCTGCTCTGTGGGGTGCACATTGCGGCGGCAGCCGAAGCGCTGGCGCTGGCCGACGCCCTCGGGCTGGACGCAGCCAAGACACTCGCGGCACTGGAGGCCGGGGCTGCGGGCTCGTTCATGCTGTCGAACCGCGGTCCACGCATCCTTGAGGCCTACGAGGAAGACGGCGCCGAGGTGCTGAGCCGGCTGGACATATTCGTCAAGGACATGGGCATCGTCGGCAAGGCCACCCGCGCGGCCGGGCTTCCTTCCCCGTTGGCTGCCGCAGCGGAACAGCTCTACCTGCTGGGTCAGGCCCAGGGTCTGGGGTCCGCGGACGATTCCGCCGTCATCAAGGTTGTGGCGCCGCACAAACGTTCCGACTAAGGCTCCCCGGTCCAGAACTGGTGTGCCAGCGATCGATCCATGATCGGCGTACTTCCGTAGGCGCTCCTATAGGATTCGTCTATGTCCGTTCGAGCCGCAAAACTCCGGGGGGTCGGCCGGCAAGTTCTCGCCGACCACGTCTACGAGGAGATCTTCGCCTCGCTGATGGACGGCCGACTTGAGGCGGGGGCCGGAATCAGCATTGACGGAATGGCCCGCGACCTGAACGTTTCCCCGACGCCCGTCCGCGAGGCGCTGGCCCGCCTGGAGGCGACGGGAATGGTCCGGCGGGTGGCACTCAAGGGGTACCGGGTTGCTCCGCTGTTCAGCACGGACGAACTGGCCGAGCTCATGGACGCCCGCCTTGTGATTGAGCCGGTGAACGCGCTGCGCGCCTGCGAGCGAGCAACTCCGGAGCTGAACAAGGCCCTTGAGCAGTCGATCACGGACTTGCGCAACGCTCCCCGCGGTGCGGCCTTCGCCGAGTTCCGTGACTCCTGGGAAGCCGATGAACGGTTTCACCGGTTGATTGCAGAGAGCGGCGCAAACCAGTTCATCCTTTCGGCGTACCACGCTCTGGGCGGACAGATTCAGCGCTTTCGGTTCTTCGGCGGCCTGGGGGTGACCGACGCCGACTTTGCCATCAAGGAGCACACCGCGGTTTTGGAGGCGTTCAAAGGAGGGGATCCGGAGAAGGCCCGGGACGCCATGATCGCCCACCTCTTGGGTGTCAAGCAGCGTGCGATCAGGGACATCGTCGAACGCGCTTAGCTATTGCCCGGTGCCCAAGCGGCACTGTTTCGCAGCGCGGCAGCTTCCATGGGTCGACCCCAGTTGACAGACATCTCTTGTTCGTAGATCGTATAGGAAACACGATTTACACATTGGAGTGAAGATGGTTGTCGCGGCCCCCCAGTACACCGCCCAGACGTGGCCCATATCTGGCGCCCTGCTGCAGTTCCCTGGGGTCGATGCCTTGGGCCGCAGCGTCAATGACGCGGATGCCAGCGTATGGGAGGGCGTGTTCGGCCAGGTTGCAGATGCCGGCTTCGCCGACGTTGACCTGACCGACAGCTGGGTCCGCCCGGGGGACCTGTCCGGCAAGCGGCTGGACGAGCTCAAGCTGGCGGCCGACAACGCCGGCACCGGCCTGCCCGTGATCTCAGCGATCCGCCGCAGTGTCATCGACGCGAAGAACTGGGAAGAGAACCTGGCCTATAGCCATCGCACCATCGATGCGGCGGCCTGGCTTGGTTGCGAGGTCGTCTCCTTCGGCCTGCACCAGGCCCTGACGGCCGAGCAGCAGAAGCAACTCTGGTTCTGGACCGTCGTGGGGCACAAAGACCCGGTAGGGGACAAGGAAACCTGGGGCAAGGCGGTGTCACGGCTACAGGAACTGGGTCGCCACGCGGCGGAAGTCGGTGTTCTCTTGTCTTTGGAACTGTACGAGGACACCTACCTGGGCAGCGCGGACTCAGCTGTCCAGCTGGTCCAGGATATTGGTCTGAGCAACGTAGGTCTGAACCCCGACATCGGCAACCTGATCCGCCTCCACCGGCCCGTCGAGTCCTGGCAGGAGCTGGTCCAAAAGACTCTCCCATATGCCAACTACTGGCATGTGAAGAACTACTCCCGGGACGAGAACGCGGCTCGTGGCTCCTATATGGCCGTTCCGGCCCCGATGGAGAGCGGGCTGATTAACTACCGCGAGGCCTTCCGGACTGCGATCTCGGTGGGCTTCCAGGGCATCATCTGCACCGAGCACTACGGCGGAGACGGCCTGAGCGTGTCCGCCACCAACCAGGACTACTTGCGCAGCCGCGTGCTGCCCAAGACGGAGGATTACGTCCTGGGCAACAGCATGGTCGCGCAGCGCCGTCAGACTCCGAAGGCAGCTTCCACCCTGGCTGGCGTCTAATCATCGATTCGCGATCCAGAATCGATGAGGGACCATGACCTCCATATTTGATGATCCATCGGCCTTCGCGGATGAAGCTCTGGACGGTTTCGTCGCGGCGAACAGGCAGTATGTCGCAAGGGTCGACGGCGGCGTGGTCCGTTCCACCGAGATGACCCCTGGCCAGGTGGCCCTTGTCGTCGGCGGAGGTTCCGGGCACTACCCGGCGTTCGCCGGCCTGGTGGGCGCTGGTCTGGCTGCTGCGTCGGCCTGTGGGAACATGTTCGCCTCTCCTGCGGCTGGCCAGGTCTATCGGGTGGCCAAGTCTGTCCAGACGGGCGGGGGCGTGCTCCTGTGCTACGGCAACTATGGCGGCGACGTACTGCATTTCGGCCAGGCCCAGCAGCGCCTGAACGCCGAGGGCATTGAAACCCGCACCGTCGTGGTCACTGATGACATTGCCAGCGCGCCGACTGACCAGCAGGACAAGCGCCGTGGCATCGCTGGGGACCTGACCGTCTTCAAGATCTCCGGGGCCGGCGCCGAAGCGGGGTTGACCCTGGACGACGTCGAACGCCTGGCCATCAAGGCCAACTCTCGCACTCGCTCGCTGGGCGTAGCCTTTGACGGCTGCACGCTGCCCGGGGCCGCCGAGCCGCTCTTCACCGTGCCGAAGGGGCGGATGTCACTGGGCCTGGGGATTCACGGCGAACCGGGCATCTCTGAACACGAGATGCCGACCGCGTCCGAGCTGGCTGAGTTGCTGGTCAGCCGGCTGCTGGCCGACAAGCCCGAGGAAGCGGGCACCCGGGTCGTGCCCATCGTCAACGGCCTGGGGACGGTCAAGTACGAAGAGCTGTTTCTGCTCTTCGGCAGGATCGAGAAGCTGCTGATTGCTGCCGGCCTGGAGATTGTTGAACCCGAATGCGGCGAACTGGTGACCAGCCTGGACATGTCCGGACTGTCGCTGACGCTGCTCTGGCTCGACGATGAGCTTGAGGCCTACTGGTCTGCCCCGGCCGATACCCCCGCCTACCGCAAAGGCAACCTGACCCGGCGCGCCGACCGCAATCCCAAACAGCTCACCGAAGTCGTCGCTGGAACCGAACAGGGAACCGCGGCGGCGATCCGGCTTGGACAGCTCGCAACTGCAGCGCTGGAGACGGTGCGCGCTGTCATCATCGAACATGAGGATTCTCTGGGCAAGCTGGATGCTATTGCCGGTGATGGTGATCACGGCATCGGCATGCGCCGCGGAGCCGACGCTGCCGCGGACGCAGGTGAAGCTGCCGCCGGCACCGGCGTTCGCAACATCCTGACCCGTGCCGGCGACACGTGGAGCGAAAGGGCCGGCGGAACCTCGGGTGCCCTGTGGGGGACGGCGCTGATCGCCACCGGTAACGCACTGGGCAACAAAGAGATCTACGACGAGAGCGACGCAGCGGCCGCGGTTTCAGCCTTCGTGGCGGCAATCACCGAACTGGGCAAAGCCGAGCCGGGGGACAAGACCATGGTGGATGCCCTGGTTCCGTTCGCGGATGTCTTCACGGCGGAGATCGGCCGCGGCGCACCCGTGGAACGCGCACTCACGGTGGCCGCGTCTGTAGCCATGATCGCTGCGGACCACACAGCCGAGCTCAACCCGAAGAAGGGCCGCGCCAGGCCGCTGGCCGAGAAGAGCCTCGGGCACCCAGACCCCGGTGCAGTGTCCTTCGGGCTGATCGTCCAAGGTCTGGCAGACACTTTCGCACCGCTCGCCGCTGAAGAAGGAGAATGAGCATGACCAAAGGATGGCGCATCGTCATAGGCAACGACGAAGCCGGTGTCGAGTATAAGAATGCCCTGAAAGCTTTGCTAGCCGCCGACCAGAGGGTGGCCTCCGTCGAGGATATCGGCGTTGCAGCCCATGACTCGACGGCGTATCCACACGTTGCTGTTGCCGCGGCCCGCAAGGTGGCAGCCGGAGAAGCGGACCGTGCGCTGCTGATCTGCGGCACCGGACTGGGCGTGGCCATATCGGCCAACAAGGTGCCGGGAATCCGCGCGGTCACGGCCCATGACAGCTACTCCGTGGAGCGGTCCGTCCTCAGCAACAACGCCCAGGTGTTAGCAATGGGACAGCGGGTGATCGGGCTGGAACTGGCCAAGAGGCTGGTCACCGAATGGCTGGGCTACCGCTTTGACACGAACTCTTCGTCTGCCCGGAAAGTTGATGCAATTGGCTCCTATGAGCCAATACCCGTCGCCGAGCCGGTATTGATTCCCAAACCGAAAGCGAGCTAGGACCATGACCAGGAACATCGCAGTAGTTGGCTCAGGCTACATGGGCGGCGGCATCGCGCAGGTGCTCGCCCTCGCGGGTGCCCGAGTTGCCCTCGCTGACACCACCGCGGAAATCGCACAGAAGAGCTACCAGCGCCTGATCGCGGAGTCTCGGGATTTCGTATCGGACGGACTCTTCCCTGAAGGCGCCACCGAAATCCTCGTGAAGAACCTTTGGGCAGCCCCAAGCTTGGCCGAAGCCGTCGCGAACGCAGACTTCATCGAAGAGGCCGTTCCCGAAGTCCTGGCCATCAAGCACGACATATTGGGCCAGATCAGCGCCATCGCTCGTCCAGATGCCATCATCGCCTCCAACACCTCAACCATCTCCATCGGCGCAATAGCCACAGCTGTCGTGAATCCGGGGCGCTTCCTGGGCGTCCACTTCAGCAACCCGTCACCGTTCGTTCCCGGCGTCGAAATCATTCCTCACGCCGGCACCGATGAGGCCACCGTCCAAGCGGCCAGGGTGATTGTGCACGAGGCAGGCAAGTCCACGGCTGTCGTGAAGGACGTCACCGGCTTTGTCCTCAATCGCCTGCAGTACGCCCTCTTCCATGAGGCCACCCAACTGGTCGAGGACGGAACTGCCACTGCCGAGGACATCGACACACTGGTGCGCACCACCTTTGGGTTCCGGTTGCCGTTCTTCGGCCCGTTCGCCATCGCAGATATGGCTGGCCTGGACGTCTACGACTTCTGCTACAAATCGCTGCAGACCGGATTCCCGGAACGCTTCGCGACCCCAAAGATCCTCACCGACCTGGTCTCTGCGGGAAAACTCGGCACCAAGACCGGATCGGGTTTCTTGGATGTCCCCGCCGAGCGGATTCCGGAGCTGATCGCGTACCGGAACAAGGCCTATGTGCTCATGCAGAAGCTCATCGAAGATCTTGGCCCGGCCCCGATCAAATAGCACCGCTGACATCAAAACGTCAACCCGATCGCTGCACCAAAGATCCAGAGGATCGAACATGGATGAGTTTCCCGCAGAACGCACCGTAATTGTCACCGGAGCAGTCTCTCCCCGAGGCATCGGCCGTGCGACCGTTGACTACTTGGCCGAACGCGGGTGGAACATCGGTGTCATCGATCTCGATGACGCTGCCAGCAAACGTGTAGCACAGGAAGTGATCCAAGAACATGGTGTCAAGGCCGCCGGGGCCGGCGCGAACGTGGCCAACGAGGCGTCTGTTCGGGCCGCCATCGACGAGCTAGAGGCTGCGTTGCCGCAGATCGTGGCTCTGGCCAATGTGGCCGGTGTCAGCTCCCCGGTTCCGTACATGGAACTGGACGCTGCCGAATGGGACCGGGTGATGAACATCAACCTCAACGGTGTTCACTACGCCACCCGGCGCGTGGCCGAGACTCTGGTGAGGAACCGCATCGGCCGGATCGTCAACATCTCCTCTGTGTCAGCCCAGCGCGGAGGTGGCACCTTCAGCAAGACTCCGTACTCCGTGGCCAAGGCAGGCGTTATCGGCCTGACCCGCTCAGTGGCCCGCGAACTTGGCCCGTTCAACATCACGGTCAATGCCATCTCACCCGGCCCCATCGACACTGACATCATGGGCGGCACGCTGAGCCAGGAACGCAAAGACGAGATGGTCAAAGACCTCGTCGTGAACAGGGTGGGGACACCCCGCGACATCGCGGCAGCCATCTCCTTCCTCATCAGCGAGGAGACTGGTTACATCTCGGGCCAGACTCTGAACGTTGACGGCGGTCTCTACATGCACTAAAGGCTCAATGATGAGATTCCGAAACTCAACGGAATGGAACCGAGAGCGTCTTGTATATCTCGCCGTCGGTGTCTTCGTCTGCGGCGTTGGCGTGATCATGATGATTAAGTCCGGATAGACACGGGATCTCGCTGGACACGTATTGTTCGCTCACCTATCAGTGAAACCACTCAATGAGGAGTGCCAATGGCTATTGCTACCACCACGACGAATGAGCTGCTGGAAACGGTGGTTCTAAAGTCGGCCATTTCTAAAGCTGCGCGGCATCTCATGCCGATGCTCGTCATCCTGTACGTCGTATCTTTCCTGGACCGCACGAATGTGGGGTTTGCCGCTGACGCTTTGGGCACCGACAGGGGGGTCTCGGCCGGTGCGTTCGCACTCGGAGCCGGAATCTTCTTCATCGGTTATGCGCTCTTCGAAGTTCCGAGCAACCTGCTGCTTAGGAAAGTGGGTGCCAAGATATGGCTGGCCCGGATTGCGATAACGTGGGGCATCGTTGAGGCGAGTTTTGCTCTTGTGCAGGGAGAGACGTCATTTATTCTTCTGCGTTTCCTGCTCGGCGTGACTGAAGCTGGCTTGTTCCCAGGGGTTATCATGTACCTCGCGGAATGGTTCCCCAACAAGACTCGCGTGAGGATGTTCGCGATCTTCTATCTGGCGCAGCCGTTCTCGCAAATGATTGGCAATCCGCTGTCAGGCTGGCTCATCAACATCGGTGACAAGATTCCCGGGGTCCATGGCTGGCAAGTTATGTTCTTTACCGAGGGCGTGCTGGCGATCATCGCGGGGATCGCCTGTTTCTTCTTCTTGATCAACGGTCCTGAAAAGGCAAAGTTCCTCAGCACTGAAGAGAAATATGCTCTCGAGGAAGTCATGGGGCTTGAGGACTCAGTTAAGAACGAGACGGGTCCGAATGGCGTCTTCGCAGCCTTGCGCAATGGCCGGGTCTGGTACTTCACCCTGATCTACTTCTGCCTGCAGATCGCTGTGTATGGTGTCACGTTCTTCCTGCCGCAGCAGGTTGCCGAACTCACGGGTCAGAAGATGGGTCTGGCGGTTGGCTTGCTGGTAGGTGTGCCTTGGTTCTTCGGGATATTTGCCTGCTACTTCATCGGACGTGCCGCCACAACAGTGGACCGCCGCCGCTCGCTCGGAACCTGGCTCTTCGTGTCGACCGGAGTCTGCATCTTCGGATCCGCGTGGGCGGGCACCAACCATCTGCCGTTCCTTGGCATGGTCTTCATCACCCTGGCAGTCTGCAGTTTCCTGGCTGTCGGACCTATCACCTGGTCCTACCCCACCGCGTTTCTGACGGGTACCGCGGCCGCGGCTGGCATCGGTCTGATCAACTCGCTCGGAAACTTGGGCGGTTTTGTGGCTCCCATCATGCGCACCGCGGTGAACGGATATGCCAATTCTCCGACGGGCTCTGCGGGTATCTACGCCCTGGGGGTCCTGCCGTTCCTGGGAGCACTCCTGATGTTTGGCACACGCAGGCTCAAGAACAAGGCAGATGACCTACTCGACTGACCCGACCGCTCCCGAGACTGAATAGCAGTGATTTCCAGCGTGTTGCCGAAGGCCCGTCCAATTCCGTCTACATCGGCGTCAGCACCAAGATGTATCTGGGGTATCAGGCGAGCCTTCGGTGGCTGGAACAGGTCCGCGAGGTTGTCGATGCCCGGCCGACCCTGATGGCGGACGGTCCGGTACAGCTTTTCGTGATGCCGTCCTTCCCCCTACTGGAGAGTGCACGGCGGATACTTGCTGGGTCGCCCGTTCGGCTTGGCACCCAGAACTGCAGTTGGGGCGACGGACCGCTAACGGGAGAAGTCAGCGCCGGGATGCTGGTCGAACTGGGGGTCAGCCTGGTGGAAGTGGGCCACGCCGAACGCCGCTTGCTCTTCGGCGAAGATGGCGCCGTCGTCGCGCGCAAGTTGAGCGCCGTACGCAAAGCAGGGATCACGCCGCTGTTGTGCCTCGGGGAACACAGGCGCGGGGCGCCCGACGACGCCGCCCTCTTCTGTGCCGAGCAGGTGCGCTCGGCCCTGGGCGAGCATGTTGATGGGGACGCAGAGCGGTTGAGTTCCGTGCTCTTGGCCTATGAGCCGTTATGGGCCATCGGTGCACCAGCCCCCGCAGACCCTGCATACGTGGACCGGGTGGTCGCAGTCCTGCGCACGCTCCTGGTGGAGCGCTTTGGCACCGATACCGGCATCGTCTATGGGGGGAGCGCGGGCCCGGGGCTGCTTCCCCGTCTAGCCTCCGTGGATGGCCTTTTCTTGGGCAGGCTCGCGCAAGACCCGGCCAATTTGGGGTCCGTCCTTGACGAGGCGCTGGCTGCCGGGCCGGCATAGCGCTCTGGCCGAAATGTCGAACCACCGACACTTGCCAGATGCTGTGGGCGCGCGTTGATCAGCCCCCGTCCAGGTCAGGATGTCATCGCCCCAGAGAAGTTCAAGGGCTCACTTCGGCCATCGACGTGGCAACCTATCTTCGAGCCGGCCCAATGCGTGCGGTGCCCGACCTGGACGTGTGTCTTGCTCCCGTGACCGATGTGGGGAGGGGACGGTGGAAGCCGCGTTGGCGAGCGGCTTTCGCCGTCTGGCAGTTGACGTCATCAGAGCTCTTGGAGCCGCTTTGGGTGGGGCCATCGCGGGTCAGGGCGACACCGCAGTGGCCGAACTCGCACCGGCAACGGGCTTTCAGCTATAGACCGGTGCCACCCTCGAGCCGCTGCAGCCCAGTGGCGTTGGCGCCGCTGAGTTCATCCTCGCCGCGATAGCTGACCCTGCACACCGACCGCGGCTCGTCGATGACCTCGAAACCAGTCGCGTTCCTGCTCGCCGACCTCGGCGTCACCCAGTCCCACTCGCGTCCGCACTTGTCCGACGTCAGCCCGTTCTTTGAGGCGCAGTTCAAGGCCCTGAAGTGCCGGCCCGACTTCCCAGACAGTTCGACAATAAGGCCCAGCGCGCAAGCCGAAGAGATCGGGGCGTCACCGGTCGGGACGATCAGGGAGGGATCAACTACGAACAGTCCAACTCAAACTATTGACAAGCGTTTAGCATTGAGCGTAGGCCTGTCAGTCAACACCGCACCACCTGAAGGCGACGATCATGAGTGCAACTATGGGGGAAAGAGCCATCCAAGCGCACGTTGAGTTCTCTCAAAGATACGCAAAGGGTGAGCTTGAGGAAATGGGCTCATGCGAACTGCTTGAAGCTGCCTCCCGCAGCGTGAACTTCATCAGTGGAATCGTCGACAATTACGCCGCCCTGGACGGGGGCCGCAAGCAAAGGCTCATCGACTACTCGATTCACCTGGTCGAGGAGCAACGCGAAGCGAGTTGACGGCACGCACAGCAGCGCCTGTGCGCGATGTCCGGGGTGCTGTCGGCCTTGCAGCCGTGGCACCATGCTGACCACGCACAATATGATCATCGGTGGGGTGGCGAAATGCATGTTCTTGTCCATGTTGCGGGCGACGTCGCGATGGCAGGAGCCCGTGGTGTCGAGCAGGGTGTGACCAGTGGGTGCGGCGTCGTCGACGACGCCGCACGTTCCCTAGGCCCCTGACGACGTTCGCCGCCGGAATGACGCTCGGCACGGGAGTGCTGTGCACTCCCGTGCCAGAGGCTGCCGTTGTCCCATCACCGCATGTGGTGACCGCTTTCGGACGTGGCCGCGTGGTGCGCCGGCATCGGCGCACTGGGGGTCACCGCGTGGTGCATCGGCATCGGCGCACTGGGGGTGACCGCGTGGTGCGCCGGCATCGGCGCACTGGGGGTGACCGCGTGGTGCGCCGGCAACGGCGTACTCGGGGTGACCGCGTGGTGCGGGGTCAGAGTCTGTGCCGCTGGTCGCGCGACCTGGGCAACAATACTGGTCCACGCTGCCGTTTTCCAGACCGTGGAGATGGCGGGCGCTGTGGCGGTGGGGCTGGTGTGCCCGGCCCCCGGCCCGACGCCGCTCACCGGCAGAATCTGACCCTGGGCATCTCCAGTGGTCAGGGATCCCGCGGCCAATGCGAGGCCAATCAGGCTCGCGGCTCCGACTGCGCTCAACTTGGTGGGTGTCTTCATCATGCCTGCCCCTTCCTTGGAACGCCGTGATCGGCCTCTACCTTCAATCTCTCAGCGCGCAATGAGTTGACGGGGAGAGCCGGATGAGAGAGTTCTCATCCGGCGCCGCGCGCAGGCATCAGCTCTCTGCGTCATCGAGGGGGCAAGGCTCATCGCCGACTACTTCAGGCGGTAGCCCATGCCGCGCACCGTTTCGATGCGGTCGGCGCCGATCTTTGCCCGCAGGTAACGCACGTACACCTCGACCACGTTCGAGCACGGGTCAAAGTCGAGTCCCCACACGCGGCTGAGCAGCTGCTCGCGGCTGAGCACCTGGTCTGGGTGTCGTATGAACTCCTCGGCCAGGGCGAACTCGCGCCCGGACAGGTCGTATGAAGTGCCCTCAACGCGGATCCGGCGTGTCTTCAGGTCGAGTTCGAGGCCGCGTACCTGCAGCGCCCCGACGGGCCCCGGCTGCGCACTCTTCAACCGCAGCCGTACCCGTGCCAGTAGCTCGTCGAAGCGGAAGGGCTTGGACATGTAGTCGTCGGCCCCGCCTTCGAGTCCGTGCAGGGTGTCGGCCGCGGAGTCCCGGGCGGTAAGCACGATCACGGCGATGGGGTTGCCTTGGCGGCGCAAGGTCTGGAGGATGTCGAAGCCGTCGCGCCCGGGCAACCCGACATCAAGGACCATCAGGTCGAACTGGCCGGTCTGGGCCTCGGCCAGCGCCGAAGGGCCGTCGGCCGTCACGGTCACCGCGAACCCGGCCGCGTGAAGACCCTTCTTGACGAACGACGCAATCCGCGTCTCGTCTTCGGCGATGAGAATTCTGCTCACGTCCTACTCCTGCTTTCCTGTAACGGTTGCGCCACGACCACCAGGGGAATCCGGATCGTGAACGTCGACCCCGCCCCCGGCGCGCTCGAGAGCAGCACGGTGCCACCGTGGGCTTCGGCGATCGCCGTAACGATGGACAGGCCGAGCCCGGATCCCTCCGTGCCCCTGCTGTGCTCAAGTCGGCTGAACCGCTCGAAGATCCGCTCGTGGGCCTCCGGCGCAATACCGGGTCCGCTGTCGCGCACCGACAGGTTCAGCCAGGTATCTGCTTCGATCTGCGATACGTCGGAGGTGATGACGATGGGCGTCCCGGGGGTTGAGTACTTGACTGCGTTATCTGCTAGTTGGAGCCAAGCCTGGGTGATGTGCCGGGCATCGACTAGCGCCATTCCGACGGCGGACTCGATCCGCCGGGAACGTGTCGGGTCCAGCGCGGAACCCTTAGCTCCGACGGTTTCCGTGAACGATTCGATGTCGACCTCGGCAGGCTCGACAAAGTGCGGCGCCCTGGACGCGGCGAGCAACGAGATATCAGACACGAGGGTACTCATGCGATCGAGCTCGTCGATGGCCAGTGTCCGGGTCTCCTCGACATCGTTCACGTTGTGGGCGTCGAGCAGTTCCAGGTGGCCCCGGATGATCGTGATGGGCGTCTTCAGCTCATGGCCGACGTCGTTGAGCAGGCGCCTCTGGCTCATCGACGAGTCCTGCAGCCGGTCGAACATGGCGTTGATGGCCGCGGCAAGTTCCGAGACGTCGTCCCGGCCCGTCACGGGGATACGTTGCGTGAGGTCGGCGGTGCTGCTGCCCGCCGCGGCATCGCGCAACAGTCGGATCGGGCGTAATAGCCGCCCTGCCGCGAACCAGGCCACCAGTCCCACCAGAGCCAGGGCCAGCAGCGCGACACGGATGTAGGTCTGGAACGAGTCGGCGACGGCGCTGAGCTCTGCGTCAAGATCGTAGGCCGCGACATATAGGCCCGTGCTGCGATCGCCGGCAACCCTGACTGGAATGATCAGGTAGCGCAGCGTTCCGAGCGAGCTCTTGGCAGTGCCGATGACCACCAGAGTCGGGTGTGCTTCGGAGACGATCCGGGAGACCAGAGCCCTGTCCTTGTCGATGCGGAACGGCAGATTCACCGCGGGAACCAGGGCCGGCTTGCCGTTGATGAAGCCCAGAACGCTCTCGTTCGGGGCTGGAATGACCTGTTGCATGGCGACTCGGAGCACCGAATCGACACTTCTCAGCGGCGCGCCGGTGGTCTTGCCCGCCGCGATGGTCTTCAGATTCGGGACGGTGTGCAGAAGATGGGCGTCAACGGCGGCCAGAATCTCTTTGCGCTGCACCAGATAGGAGGCGACGCCGGATCCGGCGAGCCCAAACGCAGAGACCACCAGAATCGCGACCAGGATTCGCGACCTCACCGAGAGACTGCGGCGTGGGCCGGTGCGAACTAGGCGCCAGCGCCGCCAAGGTTTGCCCATGCGCGTCATCGTCCAATCATCTGTTGCCGACCGGGCCAGCACCGGCCGACCCGCGAGCGCCTGATCAGTTGGTACCTAAGGGGTTGAAGGACGTTCTCGAGTCGACGCTTCGCCCCAACAGGTCGACGACCGGGCCGGATACAGAGAAACACCCGGCCCGGGGGGGGAACAGAGCGCGATTGCGCCGCTTAGTGCATCGGATGCGATGGCATGCTCGCGCCGGGACTCATCATCGGCTGGGGAACGGCTGGCTGAACAGACGCTGTCATATGTGGCACGACTGCGTGATAGGCGGGCAGAGTCTGTGGGGCCTGTCGGACGACTTGACGGACACTGCTGTGCATCGCCGTGGCACCAGACGCGCGGGTGACCTTGGCGTTGGCGTGCGCCGGCTTGGCACCAAACAGACCCTTGGCCTTGGCGATGGCGTGCGCGCTGGCGGTGGTGCTGGCGTGCTCTGACGCCGGCCCAACGCCGCTCACCTGCAGTACCTGACCCGGGGCATCCTTGGTGGTCAGCGCACCTGTGGCGGCGTGGGCGCCGCTGGCAGCCAATGCAAGGCCGAGCAGGCTCGCGGCTAAGGTCACGACCAGCTTGTTGGATGTCTTCATCATGTTCCTACCCTTCGTTGGTAAGTCCCGCTATCGGGTTGTCGTCGTTACGCTCTCAACGCGGTATGAGTTGACCGGGAGAACCCGATGAGAGAGTTCTCATGGGCCCCGGCATCATCTGGGCGCGTCGTTCAGCCGGCGGCCACTAGCGTCTCTTAGGGCAGCGACCCCTGATGTGGTTCTGCGGGAGCCCGGCTCGGCGGCGATTGCCAGCTTCCTGCACGTCTTCCTGTCGGCTGGACGGCGAACACCGCCGGGACCTAGAACCCCGGCTGTAGGCCAAGTGCTGCCCACGGCTGCGGAAGCGACCCGGGCCATCACGGCTGGCACCAACAGGCCAACCAGCAGGGACCTCTGACGGCGCTCACTTCCTGTCGCGCTGCGCGACCAGCAGGGCAGCGCGTTGGGCCTGCCACGCCGGCAGGTCGATCTCGCCGCTGGCCAGTCGCCGGTCGAGGATCTCCAGGGCCGACTCGGCGGTGGGGCGGGTCGTCCCGCCGCCGCTGCTGCCGGGCAGGAGCCGTACGACCAGCCACACGATCAGCCCGAGCAGGATGAGCCAGAACACGCCCATGCCAAGCCATCCCGGCAGCCCCATGCCGCCGCCATGCCAACCCATCATTGCGAATTCCTCCTTGGCCAGCCGGTGGATCCGGGATACCTACAGCGTTGATCCCCGTTGTCGAGGTCGTAGTGAGGAAGCATGAAGAAACGATGAAGAAATCCGAAGGACCCCACCGCCAGACCTCGAGCCCTGCTAGCCCAGCTGGGTCTGCCAGAGCACGGCATCAGTCCCGCTCCTGCCGCCCGGCGAAACCGGGGAGATCGCCTACCGCAGCCCCCACGTCTCCAGCGGCTACTGGAACAACCGCGACGCCAACACGGTGGCCTTCGCCCACGGCTGGTTCCATAGCGGGGACGTCGGCCACGTCGACGAGGCGGGCGTGGTCTGGTTCACCGACCGCATCAAGGACATCATCAAGACCGGCGGCGAGAACGTCTCGTCCGTGGACGTCGAGCGTGTCGTGACGTCCGTGCCCGGGGTGGCGGAGTGCTCCGTCGTCGGGTTGCCCGACGACCGCTGGGGCGAGGCGGTGTGCGCGGTCGTCATCCCCGACGGCACTGTGCCGGCCGCTGAGCTGCCCGAACGCGTCATCGCGTACACGAAGTCCCACCTGGCCGGATTCCAGGTGCCCAAGCGCGTCTTTGTCGTGGAGCAGCTTCCCAAGACGGCTACCGGCAAGACCCGCAAGCACGAGCTGCGCGATCTTCTGCGCAGCTGAGCCGACTGCCCCAACACGCAGAGACGACGTGGACCACGGATACGGCAGATAACTGGTGGAATGGATTACTCCAACGACTTGAATGCCCTTGCTCGGGTCTGACATGCAGCGGAACAGTGGTTGGCGCTTGGCCGTGGTTTCGCTGTGATTGGTATCGCCGTGGTTGGTGTCGCCCGTAGGTTGATCCCCGTGTCTGTGGAGTTCCTCAGTGAGGCGGTCACGGCCCACGTCACCGCCTCGACCGCCTCGACCGGAGCGTTCTTATCGATATCTATGGCACTCTAACAACTTGTTAAAGTGCCATAGACATTTGCAGAACCGCCGGTGGCGACGCTGACTGACGCGTCGAAACGCCTCCAGTTGGACGCTGACGTGTATGCCCTCGAGGTGGATTCGGATCGCAGGCTGGGGATCCCATGAGGCGATCGCCTTCGGGCTGCGTTCTGGGGGTGAGACTGCTCGGCAAGCGCCCGCTGCCCGTTCACTGGCTATCGGGACTCACTCTCATAGCCGAATAGCGGACGTTGGCCCTCAAGACACCAGGTGCTGCGTGGCAGTTCTAGGCCCCGCCGACTACGCTTCACGATGCCAAGAAAGTCGTCACCGTCAACATCGAAGACCCATCTCCTGGTCCCGGCTGGACCTGCCAGCCGTCACGGCTCAGTCCTGTGTCGCTGTAGGAAGGCCTAGCGCGGCGAGCACCCTTGGCTCGTCGGTGAAGTCGCCTATCAAGACTCGCACGGGAAGTGGCAGCTCTTTGATCAGGGTTGG
>CABDZF010000440.1_pt1 | contig 29836 bp, 24 predicted proteins | sample 3421651 | NCBI WGS metagenome assembly CABDZF01 (sample SAMEA5534339, study PRJEB31848) | metagenome | biome: tundra; feature: field; material: soil | place: USA | collected 2013-05 | depth 0.45 m | reverse complement strand
CCCACCGACAGCCCGCTCGAGGTTGCCCGGTCCGACCGGAACCACTCCACGCCAGCCCCGAAAACCGTTCGCGGGGCAGACCGGGCAGGACTCACTCCTGCTTAGTCCTTAGGAACGGTGGCCGCGAATACAGTGTGGACGTGGATCTGGACGCTTTTGTTGCAGCGCACCAGGGCGAGTGGAGCCGCCTTGAGTATCTGGCACGCCACGGATCGCCCAGCGGCGCCGAGGCCGACGAGATCCTTGACCTCTATCAACGTGTGGCCACGCACCTGTCGGTAGTGCGTTCCTCGGCTCCGGACCCCAGCTTGGTGACATATCTGTCGTCGCTGCTTGCGCGAGCCCGGGCGCGTTTTGCCGGAACGAGATCGGTGGCGTGGGCGGATCTCGGCGGCTTCTTCACGGACACCTTTCCCGCGGCGTTGTACCGGACCCGGCAATGGTGGATCGTCACCGCCGTTGTCAACGTCGGGGTGTCGCTGGTCATTGGGTGGTGGTTCCTGTCGCACCCGCAGTTCGAGTCGTCGCTGATGTCCCCCTCCGAGATCAACAAGCTGGTCAACACCGATTTCGAGCACTACTACAGCGAGTTCGCGGCGTCGCATTTCGCGGCACTGGTCTGGACGCACAATGCCTGGCTGACTGCCATCTGTATTGCGCTGGGTGTCTTCGGCGTTCCGGTGGTCTACCTGCTTTTCCAGAACGCTCTCAACCTGGGGGTCATCGGCGCGATCATGATTAACCACGACAAAGGCGCCCTCTTCTTCGGCCTGATCCTGCCGCATGGGCTGCTGGAGCTCACGGCAGTCTTCGTAGCCGGCGCGACCGGACTGCGGTTGTTCTGGGCCTGGATCGAACCTGGCCCGAGAACTCGATCGCGGGCACTCGCCGAAGAAGGTCGCTCCGCCATGGCGGTGGCTCTCGGGCTCGTGGTCGTGCTGGCCGTCTCAGGTGTCGTCGAGGCGTTCGTGACGCCCTCGCCGTTGCCCACGTGGGCCAGGATCAGCCTCGGCATGCTCGTCGAGGTGGCCTTCCTCACATACGTTTTCACGGTCGGTCGCTGGGCCTGTCAACGCGGGGCGACCGGAGATGTATCGGCACACGACGCCGGCGACATGGCGCCCGTCGCCTGAGTCCGGCGGTCACACCCGGGGACGGCGGGCTGATCCAGTTGCCGGCTACAACAAGCCCCGGCTCTTGAGCAGCAGGTAGTGATCGGTCAAGGCCATCGAAAGGTGCTCGGGCTCGGCATCGATCACGTGGACCCCGAGGTGTTCCAGGACCTCCGCGGTGCGTTCGCGCAGGCCGATGGTGCGCTCGGCGGCCGCCGCGTCGTACACCCGGGAAGTGCTGCTGACGTCGGCGGCCATCGCATTGAGGGCCGGATCGGCGACCGAGGCCAGGATCACCCGGTGACGACGGGTCAGGGCCGCGAGAGTCGGCAACAGGCTCTCCTCGATGGCTGCAGGCTCGAGGGGAGTCAGCAGCACGACCAGTGATCGGCGCCGGCTCAGGTCTGCGATTGCCCCCGTCATCAGAGACCAGTCCGCCTCGAGCAGGGCGGGCTCCAACGGGGCCATCGCCGTGACGAGGTCGCTCAAGAGGGTCTTGCGACTTGAGCCGCTCAGGCGAGCGCGCACCTGTCGGTCGCCGGCAATGAAGTCCACCCGGTCACCCGCACGGGAGGCCAACGCCGCCAACAGCAGCGAGGCGTCCATCGCCGCGTCCAGCCTGGGCATGTCACCGACCCGTCCGGCCGAGGTTCGTGACGTGTCCAGGACAAGGATCAGACGCCGATCGCGCTCGGGCTGCCAGGTGCGTACGACGACTGCGCCGCGGCGAGCCGTCGCCCGCCAGTCGATGCTTCGCACGTCGTCACCGATCACGTAGTCGCGCAGGGAGTCGAACTCCGTGCCGGCACCACGAACGCGAACCGCCGAACGACCGTCGAGCTGGCGCAGGACGGCCAGCCGGCTGGGCAGGTGCTTGCGGGAGGTGAACGGCGGCAGTGCCCGGATGACCCCCTCGACCCCGAAGGAGCGCTGTCGGGCGGCCAGCCCGAGTGGTCCGACGCTTCGCACGGTTACCCGGTCGGCACGCCGGTCGCCGCGCCGGGTCGGAGTCAAAGAGGTCTGCAGTACAACCCGCTCACCGCCACCGACAGTGACCGCATGCCGGTCGCGCGCCGCTCCCGCGGAAGGTTGCCAGGCGTCGCGAACGGCGCCACGCAGACGTCGCCGCGCCGGGTTGGTCAGTCGCAGCGTCGTGGAGCCGCTCACCCCGAGTCGGACCTGGTGGACGACGTCGCGGCTGATGACGAGCTTGCGGGGGCTCAGCGCCAGCAGCAGGTCGAGCGCGATGGCGCACAAGGTGACGAGCCACCAGATCCGGACGGTGGTCATGGTCGGCTGGAGCACGACGGCGACCAGCCCCAGTAGCAAGAGCGCTGGCGCGCGTCCTGTCAGCGCCACCTGGGCCACCCCCTGGAGCTGAGGCGCAGGGGGTCGATGGGTGCCGCCTGGCAGAGTCGGGTAATCCGGATGGCTGTGTGCATGGCAGGGTTCAGCGGGGGACCGGCACCGAGGACAGGGCGCTGGCCAGCACCGAGCCGACACTGACGCCCTCCAGCTCAGCCTCCGGGCGCAGTGCGAGACGATGAGCCAGGGTTGCGTGGGCGAGCGCCTTGACATCGTCGGGGGTTACGAAGTCCCGGCTGCTCAACCAGGCCCAGACCCGGCTGGTCGCCATCAGTGCTGTGGCTCCGCGTGGGCTGGCGCCCAGGGACAGCGACGGAGACTGACGGGTGGCTCGGGCGATATCGACGATGTATCCGGTGACCTCCGGCGAGACGGTCACCGTCCGAACTGCCGCCACCGCCGCATCGAGGTCGCGCGGCCCGGCGACCGCGCGCAGGCCGGCTTCAGCCAGGTTGTGCGGGTCGAAGCCGGCGGCGTGCCGGTGAACCACGCGGATCTCGTCCTCGCGTGGAGGCAGGGGGAGCTCGACCTTGAGCAGGAACCGGTCCAGCTGTGCTTCGGGCAGAGGGTAGGTGCCTTCGTACTCGACCGGGTTCTGGGTCGCGGCGACCATGAAGGGCCACGGCAGGGGCCTTGGCGCGCCGTCAACTGAGACCTGACGCTCTTCCATGGACTCCAAGAGTGCGGACTGCGTCTTGGGCGGCGTCCGGTTGATCTCGTCGGCCAGCAGCAGGTTGGTGAACACCGGCCCCTGGCGGAAGGAGAACTCTGCGCTGTGCGGGTCGTAGATCAAGGAGCCGGTGAGGTCGCCAGGCATCAGGTCGGGGGTGAACTGCACTCGCTTGGTCTCGATGTCCAGTGAGGCCGCCACGGCGCGCACGAGCAGGGTCTTGGCCACCCCCGGCACCCCTTCGAGCAGGATGTGGCCACGGCACAGCAGCGTGATGATGATGCCGGACACGGCGGCGTCTTGCCCCACGACCGCTTTGGCGACCTCCTGGCGTACGGCGAGCAGCGCGGCGCGCGCTTGCTCCGAGGAACGGGCGTGCTCTGAGGAAGGACGATCCTGGGTTGGCTGGCTGACGTCAGTCATATGCCGTGTACTTCTTTCTCGAGTGCCAAGAGGCTGTTGGCTAGTTGCAGGAGGGACGAGTCGTCATGGACCGCGGGGGAGTCCAGGAGATGCAGCACGTCAAGGTGGTCGCGGCCGCTGACCGCGGCAGAGGCAGCAGCCACGCTGCCGACCGCAGACGAGGCGGACAGGCCCAGGGATGAGGCAAGGCGCTTTCGCGTCGCCTGCTGCAGAACGGCCAGGGCCCGGGTGCGGTCGCGGGACTTGCGGTACATCCGTCCGCGGCTCTCGGTCGTCTCCACCGCCCGGACGATGACCGGCAGCGGTTCGGTGACCAGACGTCCAAGCCGGCGTCCCCGCCAGAGGCACAGCAGGACCACGGCGGAGGTCCCCAGTGCCAGGCCGGGCTCGAACCACGCCGGCGTGATGGACCGTGAGGTGCTGTCGCCTGCTGCGATGTCGGCCATGGAGGGGACGTACCAGACCAGGCGGTTGGTATGCCCGAACAGATGCAGGGCGATCGCGGCGTTGTCGGAGTCGAGGATGTTCCCGTTGGAGATCAGGCCTTCGTCTCCGAGCAGGATCACTGGCGGTCGCCCCGCGGCAGCAGGCAGGCTGACCATCGCGCCGCCCCCGTCGATCTTGTCGGGGAAGCAGGTCGTGGCGGCCGAGCCGCCGGCGGTCGGGACGTACGCCAGATCTGCGTGGGCAAGCCGGAAGTCCTCGCCCACATCCGTGCCCGCGCAGCCGGCGCTCACGTCGCTCTGATCCGCGAGGTGGGGGTGGACCGGCAGGCCCATTCCCCCGGTGACCTCCGGGTCGGGATCGAGCAGGACCAGGCTGGCGGCCGGCGCAGCGTGGGTCAGCGCCGTATGCGCTGTCCGCCCCGACAGTTTGTTCGTGCCGGTGATCGCAACAGTCGTGGCGCCGTCGACCCTCTGGTCGAGCAGCTCGCGTTGGCTACGAACCACGATCACCGTGACGCCGTGGTCGCTCAGCACGCGGGCCAGGCCCCGGGCTCCGGAGTAGCCGGGGTTTGCCGGGTCGAGGTCACCGGTGTTGCCTTGCGAGCCCCGGGTCAGCACCGTCACTGCCAGGGCGCTCGCCATCAGCACCAGTACCACGACAGAAGGTGTGAGCCATCGGTGACGCCTGCGGGTCAGGGGTTTTGGGTCAGCCTCAGCTGTGGTCGTCATACCGGCAGTTCCTTGAGCGACGACGCCATCAGCACCGGGCGGGAGGTGACCAGCTCCGCGTCCAGCTCCCCGATCTGGCCGGCTTGGTACGCGCTCGCCCGACGATGTCCGTAACGCACGGAATCGAACAGGTCGGCAGCCTGCGCGAGCCGGTCTGCGTGGTCAGGGAAAGGGGCCGCCAACGCCAGGCTGACCTCGTGGGCGGTGCGGCCGGGGGCGTCGTTGAGCACCCTGCGAGCGCTCATATCCTTGGCGATGGCTCGGAATCCGTCCAGAACGGCGTCGTCGTAGCGTCCATCGCGCACAGCCTGGGCAGCCAGATCGCGGTAGTGGCGGGGGGTGATCGTCACGTCGTCCAGCACTGCCCCCTCCGAAGCAGCAACCCCCGGCTCGCGCCTCAACCTGGGCAGGACCCAGACGAGCAGAGCGATCACCACCAGAGCAATCAACACCGTGATGAGCGGAGAGAGCCCGGCCAGGTGGCGGGCGCCGTCCAGGAGATTGCGCACGTGGTCGACGATCCACCGGATCGCCGAGTCCAGCCAGGGGCTCTGGTAGTCGGGGCCACGCAGCTCCTGCCTCAGCCAGCTCCGCGCCTGCGGAGGGGTGGGGCTCAGGCCGCGAACAAGTGACCAGCTCGCCAATGTCATGACATGTCGTTCAGAGCGGCGGTGCCGGGTTTGACAGTGACTCGCGGATGAGGACGACATCGAGCGCCTCCAGGCGCATCCGTCGGTCTATGTAGAGCAGGCCGGTGACTGCCGCCACGAAGGGTGTGGTGATCGCCCCCGTGAGCAGTGCCGACAGGTGCGAGACGAACGTGACGATCATCTGCCCGAACTCGCTGTTCTGTCCTGACAGTGCGGTGATGGTCAGGTTGATGAACGAGAATGGCAGACCGAGAATCGCTCCGGCGATCGCGGCGAGGAGTCCGGCCAGCAGCGTGATGCCCAGGATGCGCCAGAATGCTGAGCCCTTGGTGAGGGCGAAAGAGCGTCGGAGCCCGGCCAGCACCCCGTGGCCCTCGAGAACGATCGCGGGTGCGGCCATCGAGATCTTCGTGGAGAAGAACAGGCTGAAGGCGATAAGTCCAAGGGTGCCGAGCAACAGCAAGATCATTCCTGCGACGAGGTTGTTGTTGACCAGAAGCAGCACCCCGGGTCCGATCAGCAACGTCGTGGACAGCACGGTGACCAGCAAGGCCAGAATCATCACCCCGAACAAAGCCGGCACTCGGCCTCGGGTGGTTCGCCACGTCTGTTCGATACCCGGCTTGCGGCCAAGGACCGCCTGGCCCACGACGTGGATGAGCAGCCCGCTGAGGATGGCGGTCGCGAACGTGGTGGACAGATTCTGCAGTAGCACCGCAGGGAGCCCGACGAAAGCCTCGGCGCCTGTTCCGTACCTGCTCAGCGACGTGGCGCTCAGATGGGTAGCCCCCACTGCCAGCGCGGCAGACGGGATGAGGAACACTGCCAGCACGATCGCCGACAGCCCGACCATCGACTTCGGGTTGAAGCGAATGGCCTTGACCGCACCGTCCAGGATGTCACCGAGCTGAAGTGGCCGAAGTGGCAGGATGCCCGGTTTGTGTGCCGTCAGCATCGGGGTCTGCGGGCGTGACATGGCGCTGGCAGCCGAGGGAGCGGAAGTGGGCCGGTCGGCAGATACTTCGCGGTCCTGCGGTCCAGGGGCCGGGAAATCTCCGGTCGCAGTCATTTGCTCTCCCTGATCAGTCGGGTATCGCCCCAGCATGTCCCAGACTGGCCGCCGCTGTCGTGGGCTGACAGGACCGGACGTCCACAGCCTGCAGCAGAGACGGTACAGGCCAGCAGAGAGGTTCCAGCAGAGAGGTTCCAGGCCAGGGATCTTGACCAGCTGGTTTGCCAGCGGCGGGCTTGTGGGTGCGACGGCATTCCATTCGGTGAAGTCCAGAAGGCCCAGCTGGCCTTTGGGACCTTTGACGTGCCTCAGGTGCGCCTGGTCGTCGGCCGAGCCGTAGATCTTGGTCGCGTTGGTCTGGGTCGTCATACCCCAGGCGGGGACCGAGTTGACCTCGGTGTTCTTGACGGTGGTGTCCAACGCGCCCGATGTGGATATGTCTTTCGCGAAGATCTGGTCCCGGAGCTTGCCGACCGTGAGGTTGCCTATCTTGGCTGCGGATCCGGGCGGGAACTTGATGTACTTGCCTGTGGCCAGCTTGGCTATCGCCGCGTTGCCGCTCGTGGTCCAGTCCGCAGTGCCGGCCTTGAGATAGGTACCGCCGCCGGTGGTGAGGTTCTCGATGGCACCGGCGCCCTCGTTGACCAGTGCCCTGGGGTTCTTGCCCGCGCGGTCGCCGGCGATGTCAATCTGGACCTTTCATCGCCGCAGTGGGTGGCGCCGCTGGTGATGGCGCCATCGATGCGGACGCTTTTGGCTGTCGGGCTGCTCATATGCAACTGCTGGAACAGTGATGTGGCCGAGTTGCCCGCCCTGCTGTTTGCTGTGGTGCTCGATGTGCACGCGCCCAGACCGAGTGCGACGGCCACGGCAAGGGCGAGATATGACGTGTGTCGGCCTCTGGCGAAACTCATCACGTGATACATCCAGGCAGTGGTTCGCCGGGCCTGGGGCCAGGCGAGATGCGCGACTTATGCGCGTTGTCAGGCAATCCCCGCGAGCATCTCGGTCGTCGGCGCGGGTGCTAGCGGCTCTTGGGGTGCCAGACGGTCTTGGTCTCCAGGTAGGCCTTTATCCGGGTCAGGTCCGGTGTGCGCGACCAGTCCGGTTCAACCGCGTCCGCGCCGTCGACGTCTGGGCGCAGGACGCGCTTGAGGTTCTCGGCGCTCGCACGTTCCAGCTCTGCCCACACCAGGTCATCGGCGCCGGCGGCGCCTGCCAGGTCGATGGCGTTGACGTCCTGGTGGGCCGCCAGCCATGGCGCGACCTCGGCGGTACGTCCGGTGATCACGTTGATGACGCCCGCAGGCACGTCGGAGTTCGCCAGGACTTCCGAGAGCGTCACAGCCGGCAGTGGTCGCTGTTCGCTGGTCAGCGCCACTGCCGTGTTGCCGCTGACGACGATCGGAGCCAGGACAGAGACAAGGCCCAGCAGCGAAGAACGTTGCGGCGCCAGGACGGCGACCACTCCGGTGGGCTCGGGCACGGAGATGTTGAAGTAGGGCCCGGCGACCGGGTTGACCCCGCCCAGCACCTGGGCGATCTTGTCCGACCATCCGGCATACCACACCCACCGGTCGATGGCCTGAGATACGACGTTGTCCGCGCGTGCTGGGGTGAGCCCCTCGGCCGCCACGACCTCGGTGGCGAACTGGGCACGCCGGCCCTCCATCAGCTCAGCCACGCGATAGAGCACCTGACCGCGGTTGTATGCCGTGGTCGCGGACCATTTCTCGAACGCACCTCGGGCGGCCACGACGGCGTCCCGGGCGTCCTTGCGGGAGCCCATGGCGGCGTTCGCCAGGAACGTGCCGCGGCTGTCACTGATCTCGTAGGTGCGGCCCGACTCGCTGCGCGGGAACGTCCCACCGATGTAGAGCTTGTAGGTCTTGCGCACCTTGATGCGTTGATCTTTGACAGCACTGTTTTCGGTTGCCCCGTGTCGGGCCGCGGTGGGGCTCATCGGGTCGCTTCCGTCGTGACGTAGGCCTCGAGGCCATGGCGGCCACCCTCACGGCCGTAGCCGGACTCCTTGTAACCGCCGAACGGAGAGGTCGGGTCGAAGCGGTTGAACGTGTTGGCCCAGACCACGCCTGCTCGAAGCTGGTCAGCCATCCACAGGATGCGGGAGCCCTTCTCGGTCCAGATCCCTGCCGAGAGCCCGTATGGCGTGTTGTTCGCCTTGGCGACGGCCTCCTGCGGAGTACGAAAGGTCAGTACCGACAACACCGGCCCGAAGATCTCATCCTGGGCGATCCGGTGCGACTGGGAGACATCAGTGAAAACGGTTGGGGCAAACCAGAACCCGCGCTCAGGAAGGACACAGGGCGCGCTCCAGCGGGTGGCGCCCTCGGCCTCTCCTATCTGGGCCAGATCGCGGATCCGGGCGAGCTGGGCCGCGGAGTTGATGGCGCCTACGTCCGTGTTCTTGTCCAGCGGGTCACCGACCCGCAGAGTCTGCAGGCGGCGCTTGAGCCGCATGATCACGTCATCGGCCACGTTCTCCTGCACGAGCAGACGTGAGCCGGCGCAGCAGACATGGCCCTGGTTGAAGAAGATCCCGTTGACGATCCCCTCGACCGCCTCGTCGATGGCTGCGTCGTCGAAGACAATGTTGGCGGCCTTGCCGCCGAGCTCGAGGGTGGCCCGTTTGCGCGTGCCGGCGATGGAGCCGGCGATGGCCTTGCCCACCAGTGTCGATCCGGTGAAGGCGATCTTGTCGACCCCGGGGTGCTCAACCAGGTGGCGTCCTGTCTGACCTGCCCCGGTGAGGATGTTGACCACCCCCCCCGGCAGGTCGGCCTGTTGGCAGACCTCGGCGAACAGCAGCGCGGTCAGCGGTGTGGTTTCTGCGGGCTTGAGAACGACGGTGTTTCCAGCAGCCAGGGCGGGTGCGATCTTCCACGACAGCATGAGCAGCGGGAAGTTCCAGGGGATGACCTGGCCCACGACGCCGAGAGGTTTTGGGGGCCGCCCGCTGCCGCCCGAAAGCCCGGCGTGCTCGAGCTTGTCCGCCCAGCCCGCGTGGTAGAAGAAGTGAGCCGCGGCCAGGGGGATGTCGACGTCGCGCGACTCCCTGATCGGTTTGCCGTTGTCCAGGGACTCCAAGACGGCAAACTCCCGTGCGCGCTCCTGCAGGATGCGTGCGATGCGAAAGAGATACTTGCCGCGCTCAGCGCCGGGCAGACGACCCCACGACCCGTCGAAGGCCGTACGGGCAGCCCGCACCGCCGCCTCGACGTCGGCCTCGCCCGCCTCGGTGACCTCGGCCAGGACCTCCTCGGAGGATGGGCTGATGGTCTTGAACATCGACCCGTCGACGGACTCGACGAACTCACCGCCGATGAACAGCCCGTATGACGGACGAATGGTGACGACGGCGCGTGACTCGGGCGCTGGTGCGTACTCGAACTTAGCCATGGTCTGCCTCTGCTCTCAGCTCAGTCGATCGTCACGTAGTCGGCACCGGAGTAGTGGCCAGTGGCCAGCTTCTGCCGTTGCAGGAGAAGGTCATTGAGCAGGCTGGAGGCTCCGAAGCGGAACCAGGCGGGGTCGATCCAGTCCTCACCGGCGACCTCATTGACCATGACCAGGTACTTCATGGCGTCCTTGGTGGTCCTGATGCCCCCAGCGGGCTTCACCCCGATCTGGGTGCCGGTGAGCACGCGCCAGTCGCGGACGGCCTCGAGCATGATCAGTGTTACGGGCAGTGTGGCGGCCGGCGATACCTTTCCCGTCGACGTCTTGATGAAGTTCGCGCCTGCCAGCATGGCCAGCCACGAGGCGCGGCGTACGTTGTCATATGTCACCAGCTCGCCGGTCTCAAAGATGACCTTCAAGTGTGCTGGATCGCCGCGGGTCGCCTCCTTGGCGCAGACCTCCTTGATGGCCGCGATCTCGTCGAACACCTGGAGGTACCTGCCGGACAGGAACGCCCCACGGTCGATGACCATGTCGATCTCGTGCGCACCAGCCCGCAGTGCGTCTCGGGTGTCGGTGAGCTTGACCGCCATCGTGGCGCGACCGGAAGGGAAGGCTGAGGTCACGGCCGCAACGTGAATGTTGCTGCCCTTGAGCGCGTCCACAGCCACCGGGACCATGTCCGCGTAGATGCAGACTGCGGCGACCTGGGGCGTCGTCGGGTCACCGGGGTCGGGGGCCTTCGCCTTGGCACACAGCGAATGCACCTTGCGTTCGGTATCGGCTCCCTCCAGCGTCGTCAGGTCGATCATGCTGATCGCTGTGTCGATGGCCCAGGCCTTGGCTGTGGTTTTGATGGAGCGGGTACCCAACCCGGCCGCACGCGCATCTGCGCCGACACGGTCGACCCCTGGCAGTCCGTGCAGCCACCTCGTCAGCGAGGCATTGGTCAGTGCACCCACTCCCAGCAGTCCGCGCGCACTGGCAGTAGCCGTGGTTGAGCTCACTGCCGGAGTCTATCGGCCCGTGCTCAACCGATGTGGTGTGGTGGATCGCAGCGATCGGTCACGTCCAGACGGCAACAGTGCAAGGATATTCTGAGTGGCTACCAAGACCTCGACGGCGCAGCACGTGTTCCGCCAGCGCTCCTCCGTGGGGCTGGCGGCCGTGTGCGGCGTCACTGGCCTGCTCCTGCTCTTGTCCCTGGCCCGGAACTGGGCCAGCTACCCACGGCCGTTGTTCGCTGCCTGGGTGATCTTCGGGCTGGCTGTGGCGTGGTCGGTATTCGTGCGGCCCGTGGTTCTGCTCGATGTCGGGGGCGTGACTTTTCGCAACGTGGTGCGGGACGTTTTCATCCCGTGGACCCGGTTGACCGATGCCACGTCCCGCTGGAACCTCAAAGTATTCGCGGGGGATAAGGGCTACACCGCCTGGGCCATCTCCTCCGAGGTTGAACGTCCGAAGGGTGCCTCGGGAGGGATGTTCCGAATGCCCATTCCCGGACGGTTGCACGGGGTGGCCAGTGCGGACGCCAAACCGTCCACGAATGCCCCGAAGGCCACGGCCCAGACAGTGACACGGTTGATCAAGGTGGCCAAACAGGAGTATGACGAAGCTGTTGCGCAGGGAGAGCTCCGGGCGGAGCCTGAAGCCGTGGTGCAGGTCACCTGGGTGCCGCTGGTCATGGCCGTTCTGCTGCTGCCCGCCCTCGTCGTGGTCGCGCTGTCTCTGGGTTGATCGGTTCTGACCGCTTCAGGGCTGGGTCGTCAGCGCGCGCATCGACGCGCCAACCCGGGCCAACCGGCCCGCAGCCTGCGTGCGGGCGGCAACCAGACCAGATGATTGCTCGACCGCGACGATTGCCTCGAGATAGACCTTGAGCTTGGGCTCCGTCCCACTGGGCCGCACGACCACCCGGCTTTCGTCCTCGAGGAAGTAGCGCAGAGCGTCCGTTGGTGGCAGCTGTTCCGAACCCTGTGCCAGATCGTCGATCCGGGTGACCGGGACGCCGCCCAGGTCGGTCGGTGGCATCTTCCGGAGCCGGGACATCAGGGTGTCCGTAAGGCTCAGGTGCTCGACTCGGACGGCAAAGGAATCGGTGGCGTGGACCCTGTGCGTGACCGCGAGGTTGTCCAGGACGTCGAGCAGTGAACGACCCCGTGCCCGAAGACCCGCTGCCATCTCGGCCAACATCAGTGCTGCACTGATGCCGTCCTTGTCGCGGACATGGTCGGGGTCGACGCAGTACCCGATGGCCTCTTCGTAGCCATAGCGCAGCTTGGCCACCCGCGAGATCCACTTGAACCCGGTCAGCGTCTCTTCGTGCCTTATCCCGGCGTCAGCAGCCATGGCCGCGAGCAGCCGGGAGGACACGATCGAGTTGGCGAACACGGCGTCGCTACTGACTCCGCGCGACAGGATATGGGCCCCGAGTAATGAGCCGACTTCGTCGCCATGCAGCATCCGCCATCCCGCCGGGTTGTCGGTAGTGGCGGTGGCCGGGTCGGGGACGGCGACCGCACACCTGTCGGCATCCGGGTCGTTGGCCAGGACGATGTCGGGATGTACCCGGGCCGCCAGCGCGAGGGCAGCGTCGATCGCACCTGGCTCCTCGGGGTTGGGGTAGGTCACCGTCGGGAACTCGGGGTCCGGTTCCGACTGACTGGGCACCACGATGGGGGCGCTGAAACCGGCACGCGCGAAGGCAGCGACCACGACGTCACTGCCAACTCCGTGCAGAGCGGTGTGGACGACGCTCAACCTGCGCGGGCTGTCGGGGGCGACGACCGCCGTAGTGGCAACGAGAAAGGCCTCGAGCACGTCGTCGTTCAGGGTGGTCCAACCGGAGACTGCCCGAGGAACGTCAGCGACGAGGTCGACCTGCGCGATGTGCGCGGCAATCTGGGCATCGGATGGCGGCACGATCTGGATGCCGTCGCCGAGATAGACCTTGTAGCCGTTGTCCTGGGCAGGGTTATGGCTTGCCGTCACCATGACGCCGGCGCTCGCCCCCAGGTGTCGGATAGCGAAGGCCAGCACCGGAGTTGGCAGGGGGCGCGGCAGCACCATCGCGTGCCCGCCGGCGGCGACGACCACCGCAGCCGTGTCACGGGCGAAGACGTCCGAGTTGTGTCTGGCGTCGAATCCGATGACCACAAGGGGGTCCGGTGAGGACTCCCGCAGGAATGCCGACAGCCCAGCGGCTGCACGGATCACGATGGACCGGTTCATCCGGTTGGGGCCGGCCCCCATGGTTCCCCTAAGACCGGCGGTACCGAACTCGAGCATGCCGCCGAACCGGTCAGCCAGGTCGGCGCCGGCTTGCGCGTCCCCCGATGCCGCAGCCTTCAGTAGGTCGCCCAGCTCGGCGCGAGTGACCTCGTCCGGATCGTCGTCGTGCCAGGAGGTGGCCCGCTCGATCAGGTCCTGCGGGGCGTCATACTCCGGTGAGCCTGCGGCGGTTCTGCCCGCGGTCATCACGGACGATCGATCCGCTCGACGACGGCGGCCAGCAGTCGCCCGCAACGCTCGGCTGCAGCCCGGCCTGTCGCGAGAACGTCGTCGTGCGACAGCGGGTGGTCGCCGATACCGGCCGCAAGGTTGGTGACCAGTGAGATCCCCAGGACTTCCAGGCCGCACTGGCGGGCGGCGATGGCTTCAAGCGTCGTCGACATCCCGACCAGGTCGCCGCCCAGGATCTTCGCCATCTGGACCTCCGCGGGCGTCTCGTAGTGAGGTCCGCGGAACTGCACATACACGCCCTCGTCGAGGCTGGGATCGACGTCATGGGCAAGCTCGCGAAGTCGTGTCGAGTACAGATCCGTCAGATCCACGAAGTCGGCACCCTCGATGGGTGAGGCTGCCGTGAGATTGAGATGGTCCCGGATCAGGACGGGTGTCCCGGGCGTCCACGCCGGGTTGAGGCCGCCGCAGCCGTTGGTCAACACGATCGTGCCGCATCCGGTGGCCGCAGCAGTCCGTACGGCGTGAACCACAGAGCGGATGCCGCGGCCCTCGTAGTAGTGGGTGCGGGTGCCAAAGACGAGTGCCCGGCGCTCGGAACCTGCGATCGCCACCGATCTTATGACGCCCGCGTGACCGGCCACCGCGGCCTTGGCGAAGCCCGGAACGTCGGCATTGTCAATCGTGGCGAGCGTTTGCCCGATCAGGTCGGCGGTCCGTCCCCAACCCGACCCCAACACCAGCGCGACGTCGTGACGCGAGGTCCCGGTGCGCCGTGCGATGACCTCGGCTGCGGCCGTGGCCACCGCGAAGGGGTCCACGGAGGGATCTCGCAGATCCAGGGACTGTGTGCTCGAGTAGGTCACGCGCGCAGCCTAGCTCCGCGGGATCCCACCGCACCCTGCTTGCTGTCAATCAAGCGCACCGGATCGCTGCGAACGGGGCCCGGGAGCAGTTAGCGCCCGGCAATGGCGGTCACCCCGGGTGGCCCAGGTCGGCAGACAGCGCGTTGGCCGCGTCCACGACCGCTCTCCTTGGAGGGATACCGGTCGCCGCCGACTCCTCGCGCGACCCAGGACGAGTATGGCGTCAAGACGCTTTCGGACTGTGCGGCGCTCGCCAGGAAGAACCCGGCTGCTGCTTCGATGTGCGTCGAGAGCGAGTCCCAGAGTCGGGACGATGGTTTCCCAGGTGTGGAGAAGGCCTACGCATTCAACCTCCCAAACACATCTGAGTACCTGCTGGACACCGCCGTGGTCCACACCGAGCTGAGCTGGGGTGGCACCTGCAACTTCGGCGAGGTGTACGACCGATGGCCGGGTCGCGTCGCTGAAATTCCAGGTGGTCCAGGACGACAAGAAGTTCTTCCCGATCCACAGCCCGGCGCTCTCCGTCCGAAACGATGTGGCGAAAAGTACCGGGGCCTTGAGGCGCTGTTCAAGCCGATCTGCGACAACCTCACCGCCGAGACACTCCTGGCCCTGAACAAAGAGGTCAGTGTCGATGGGAAGAAGCCCCGCGCGGTGGCAGAGGAGTGGATGCGCTCCGAGGGCTTCGTCAACTAGGGCGCACTTTCGCCTCGGGCGAGCGTCACCAGGGCGGGGTAACCTTCGGGTTGTCCTGCCCTGCGTCGTTGGCCGCACCGAGTCAGGCCGCCCGCCGGACCTCACAGCCAGCGCTATCTGCGACCCGCGACATTCTCGTGGTTGCTGGGGCGTTGACATGTCGTCTGCGAGGATCGACTCGATTTGGTCCCAACCCAGCCCGGTCGCCGCCCGAAGATTGGTGAGAAGTGATCTGTGCATACTCCCGATCACCTCGGTTGGTGACCGCTGTGGCCGTGTTCGTTCTGCTGAGCTCCTGCTCCGGCCAGGCTCCGGGGGCGTCGACCAGATCGTCGCGCCCACGTCCCTCCACCCCCACCTCGTCGGCGTTGCCAACATCTTCCATGTCGGCAGGCACGGGCAACGTCTATGCCGGCGCCGGCGCAGGGAAGCTGTCAGTGACTGCCAGGCGAGCCAGAAGCCTGATCTACGTCCCGAATAACACCACGGACACGGTGCAGGTGATCGACCCCAAGACCCTCAGGGTGATCGCGACGTATGCCACGGGTCGCGAACCCCAGCACGTTGTGCCGAGCTGGGACCTGAAGACGTTGTGGGTCAATGACGACCTCGGCAACGACATGGTGCCGATCAACCCCGTTACGGGTCGACCGGGCACACGGGTCCGGGTGGAAGATCCCTACAACCTGTACTTCACGCCCGACGGTGCGCATGCCCTGGTGATGGCCGAGCGGATGCATCGTATCGACGTCCACAACCCCCAGACGATGGCACTACAGCGCTCACTGCCGGTGCCCTGTGACGGTCTCAACCACGCTGACTACTCCGCAGACCTGTCCTTCTTCGTGGCCAGCTGCGAGTTCAGCGGCAAGCTTCTCGTGATCGACCGCAACGCAACCAGGCTCATCAGCATTATCAATCTCAACAACATGAAGACTCCCGGCGCCACGAGCGCTGGTGAGGCGATGCGCATGGGTGGGCCCAAGAGCGGTCTGACGCGGGGGGCCTCCGCGATGCCCCAGGACGTGCGACTCACCCCCGACGGCACCCGATTCCTGGTGGCCGACATGTTGCGCAACGGGATCTGGGTCATCAGTGCGAGCACCCGGAAGGTCGAGCGGTTCATCCGCACCGGTAATGGTGCCCACGGCATCTATCCGGACCGCGATGGACGGCGCATCTTCGTCAGTAACCGGGATGAGGGCTCCGTCTCGGTCCTGGACGCCTCTTCGCTGGCCATCACCGCGACCTGGAAGATCCCCGGCGGGGGGTCGCCCGACATGGGTGGGGTCACCGCGGACGGCTCGCAGCTGTGGCTCTCCGGTCGCTACAACAGCGAGGTGTATGTCTTTGACACGGGCACGGGCGCTCTGATCAGGCGAATCAGAGTCAATGCGGGTCCGCACGGTCTGCTGGTATGGCCGCAGCCGGGCTCGTTCTCCCTCGGACATACGGGCAACATGCGATAGGACCAGTCGGGTATGCCGGGTCGCCCAAATCGCTGCGAAGTCAGCTGAGCTTGCGAGTCTTTAGGCCGTGGCTTCCGGGCTGACGTCTGCCTCGGGTGCGACGGCCAGGGCGGGGTTGGGCCGTGGGACGAGCGTGATCCTGTCTCCGGGGTTGAACGTGGCCACCGCGTCATTGTCGATCTGCGCCATGACGGTCTCACCGGACTCGGTCACTGCATACAGACTCCCCGTCGAGCCCAGGAAGCTCGCCGTGACGACCGTGGCGCGACCGGCCGGATCGGCTGTGACTGCAATGGATTCGGGACGGACCAGCACCAGCGCGGCCCCACGCTGCACTGACCCCGGCAGCAGGGGAACCCGGGTCCCGAGAAGGTTGGCGTGTTCGCCCTCGACGGTGGCTCGCAGACGGTTCGTGAGACCGACGAAGTCGGCCACGAACGGCGTCGCGGGCCTGGCGTAGAGGGCGTGTGGTGATGCCAGCTGTTCAAGGTTGCCGGCCCTCATGACGCCCACCCGGTCGGCAACAGCCAGGGCTTCCTCCTGGTCGTGGGTGACGAACAACGTTGTGGTGCCGACCTCGAGCTGGATACGGCGGATCTCATCCCGGAGCTGCGCCCGCACCTTGGCATCCAGAGCAGACAACGGCTCATCGAGCAACAGGACCTGTGGCTCGATGGCCAGCGCGCGGGCCAGGGCGACCCGTTGCTGTTGCCCGCCGGACAGCTGGTGGGCATAGCGGTCGGCGTGGTCCGAGAGCTCCACGAGGTCCAGCATCTCGGAAGCGCGCGCACGGCGGCGGGCGGACGGGATACGGCGGAGCTGGAGTCCGAACTCCACGTTCTGGCGCGCAGTCATGTGGGGGAACAGGCTGTAGGCCTGGAACACCATCCCCATGTCACGTGCGCTGGTCGGGACGGACGTGATGTCCTTGCCCCCGACCTCGACGCGTCCGGAGTCTGCATCCTCCAGCCCGGCCAACACGCGAAGGGCCGTGGTCTTGCCGCAGCCGGAGGGGCCCAGGAGTGCCACGAACTCGCCGGGCGCGATGTCCAGAGTGAACCCATCCAGAGCACGAATGGGGCCGTAGGAGCGGCACAGGTTGACCAGGGAGACGGCCACTCCGTGGCCCGGTTCGCTGCGGCCCACCCCGTCGGAAACCCGCATCTGGGTGGGGGACATCAGCTCTCCTCGGGTCGGGGCGAGCGACGACGGGCGCCGACGAAGGACATGGCAAAGAGCACAATGAAGGCAAGAACCAATGCCGCCAGCGCGGCGGCGATCGCGATCGAGGCGTCGCGCTTGCCGAGCAGGTTGATGGCCACCTGCAGGTTGTCGCGGCTGAACAGCGAGGCAATGGTGAACTCGCCGAGAACAAGGGCGACGGACAGGAAGGACGCCGAGAGTACTGCGGTCCGAACGTTGGGCAAGATGACGCGCCACATGACCGTCGGCCACCCCGCGCCAAGGGATCGGGCTGCCTCGGCCAGTGTCTTCACGTCGATCGCGCTCAGGCCTGCGTCCAGTGCACGGTAGGCATAGGGCAGGACGAGCACGACGTAGGCGAAGGCCAGCCACAGCGAGGACTCGCCCAGGAAGTACGCCACCCAGGCATAGACAGGGGCGAGGCCGACAACCAGCACGATCGCAGGGATGGTCAGCGGCAGAAGGCAGATGAACTCCACCAGGCGGCGCATCCCCGGCAGTCGCAGCCGGACCCAGGTCATTGTGGGGACCAGCATGACGAGCATGATCGCCACCGTGAGCAGGACCAGGCCGGCAGAGGCCAGGATGCCCGTCTTCAGCTCGGGGTAGTCCGCATCGATGACGCGGAGGTCGAACAGTGTGGCCCAGGTGTCCAGTGTCCGGCCACCGCCGGGGGCGCGGGTCGTGAACTCCACCATGCCTACGATCGGGAGGGCGAAGAACAGGCCGATCAGTCCCACGACGACCCGCCGGAAGATGGACTGTTTGCGCCGGCGGGCTGCGCGCAGCTTCATCAGCCCAGCCATCTGGACGTGCGCCGATCGAGAACGACGTAGATGGTCATGACCACCGCGACGATGGCGACCATGCCCAGCGCCATGGCCTTGCCGACGTTCTCCTGACCCAGGATCACCTCGGAGCTGAGCGTGCCGCCGATCTGCAGGGGGATGATGGGGGAGCCCTGCGAGATCAGCGCCGCAGCCGTTGCATACGCGCTGAAGGCGTTGGTGAACAGCAGCAACATGGCCCCGATGAAGGAGGGCGCCAGGATCGGCCCGCCGACATGTCGCCAGTAGTCCCAGGTGCTTCCGCCCAGAGACTCTGCCGCTTCGCGCCATTGCGGTCTCAACCCCTCCACCGCGGGCAGGAAGACGATGAGCATCAAGGGGATCTGGAAGTATGTGTAGACGAGAATCAGCCCCTTGTACGGCTCGTACAGCCAGGTGCTACTGGCCAGGTCAATGCCGATGTTCTTCAGCCAGAGGGTCACGAACCCCTGGAACCCGACGGTGGCGACGAACGCGAACGCCAGTGTCACCCCGCCGAACTGTGCAAGGACGCCGCACACTGAGGTGACCAGCCGCCGCAGGAGGCCGCCTTCGCGGGCGGTCGACACGGCATACGCCAGGAGCGCCCCGAAGACGGCACCCATAACCGCCGTGACCGCCGAAAGGACGACCGAGTGGACGAAGGCCGACACGATCTGCGGTTGAGCCAGCGCCGACAGGTTTCCCAGGGTTGGACGGCTCTTGCCATCCAGAAATGCGCCGACCACGACGATCAGGGTCGGTGTCACCAAGAAGATCGCCGTGTACGCGAAGAAGGGCAGGACGCCGAGCAGGGCGCCCATCGGCTTGCGGCCGATGGACGCCCTGATGCTCGCTCGCTCAGCCAATGGCCTTGGCCCAGTTGGCAGTCAGATAGGCGTTGGCCTTGTCGTTCTGCTCTTTGGTCAGGAACACCGGTGTGCCGGCTGCCTTGGGCAGTGCGGCGTAGGCGGCCTTGTCGATCGTCCCCGTCGCAACCATCGCCGCTTCGCGCACCGGTCGTGCGGCGCCCTTGAGCCACAGGTTCTGGCCCTCGTCGGAGTAGAGGTACTCCTCCCACAGACGGGCAGCGGCCGGGTGAGGAGCGGCCTTGTTGATCGCCTGCACGTAGTAGCCGCCGACGACGGCCCCGGTCGGGACGACCGTCTTCCAGCTCATCTTGCCCGTGAGCTTCTTGCCCTGCGCGACGTTCAGATAGTCCCAGTCGAAGACGACCGGCGTCTGGCCCGACGCGATCGTGGCAGGTGTGGGGTCAACCGGCAGGAAGTTGCCGGCAGTCTTGAGTGCCTTGAAGAAGTCGACGCCCTTGCTGATGTCGTCGGCCGTCCCGCCTTGGCTCAGCGCCGCCATGACGACACCGCTGAACGCGGAGCCTGCCTTGGTCGGGTCACCGTTGAGGGCGACCTTGCCCTTGTAGGCCGGCTTCAGCAGGTCCGCGACCGTCTTCGGCGCCGGAACCTTGCCTGCGTCGTAGCCGATGCTCATGTAGCCGCCGTAGTCACTGACCCTGAGGCCGTTCGGGTCCCTGAGCAGTGCGGGAACGTCGTTGAACGTGGCCACCTTGTAGGGAGCGAACATGGTCGTGTTGGCGTTGGCCACGGTGGCGCCGAGGTCGAACACGTCAGGTGCCTTGGACTGACCCTTGAGATTCTTGGCCGCGGTGATCTCGTCGGCGCTGGAGGCGTCCGGTTGCGCGCTGTCGACCTGGAGACCGTACTTGGCCTGGAAGCCCTTGATGATCGCGCCGTAGTTGGCCCAGTCCGGAGGAAGCGCAATGACGTTGAGCGTTCCTTCCTTCTTGGCTGCGTCGACCAGCGCGGCCATCCCGCCGACGTCCGTGGCCGACGTCGCGGAGGCGGCCTTGACGCCTCCGGTGCTGGCGCTGCCGGAGGTCTTGGTGGGCGGGGAACAGGCGGTGATACCGATCAGGGTGGCTGCAGCAATCGCCGCGACACCACTTCGTCGAACCGTTCGTTTCTTCACTTCAGACCTCCGGGTTGGGGTAGGGCGCGCCCGCGCAGGCTAATGCTGAGATGCTAGCGCTGAGGGGCCCCTATCGCGGGAATCACACAATGTCGCGCGTCGATGAACGGCAGGTGGCGGCGAGGTAACCGTTCGTCGCGCGACCAATCGCCCGGCGGCACGTCGGCGACTGGGTGGTTGGATGGGTCTCGTGAGAGAACGCAAAACGTCAGTCGTCATCCTCGGCGGTGGCCCCGGTGGATATGAGGCTGCCCTGGTCGCCGCGCATCTCGGAGCGTCTGTCACGGTTGTCGACCGCGACGGCCTTGGTGGCGCCGCTGTCCTCACGGACTGTGTCCCTAGCAAGACCCTGATCTCGACCTCGAACTCGCTGTCACGCATCGAGGTCGCCGGTGGGCTGGGAGTTCGCTTCGACGGCGAGGAGACTGGCCATGAGGCCGCGGCGGATCTGGTCGCTGTCAACGAGCGCATCCTCGAGCTCGCCGCCGCCCAGAGCCGCGACATCGAGGAGCGACTCCTGATGGTCGGCGTGCGAGTGTGTAAGGGGGTCGGGCGGCTGGTTTCACCCGCGAGGGTGTCGATGGACCTCGTGGCCGGGACCACCGAGGATCTGAACGCGGACGTCGTGCTGGTGGCGACCGGGGCAACCCCTCGAGTCATGGACTCCGCCTTGCCCGACGGGGATCGGATCCTGACGTGGCAGCAGCTCTACGCGCTCTCCGAGGTCCCGAAGCGCCTCATTGTGGTTGGTTCGGGAGTGACCGGCGCAGAGTTTGCGGACGCCTATCTCGGTCTGGGAAGCCAAGTCGTCCTGGTCTCTTCGCGTGATCGGGTGCTCCCTGGTGAGGACGCCGACGCTGCCACCGTCATCGAGAACGTCTTCCGACGGCGAGGCATGCAGGTGATGGACCGCTCGCGTGCGGCGGGCGCCAAGCGCGTCGGCGATGGCGTGGTCGTCACGCTGGAGGATGGTCGTGAGATAGCCGGCTCACATGTCCTGCTTGCAGTGGGCTCGATCCCGCAGACCCGGGACATGGGACTGGCACAGGCGGGCGTCGCACTCACGGACTCCGGGCATATCCGCGTCGACCGGGTCTCGCGCACGTCGGTCAGAAGCGTGTATGCGGCTGGAGACTGCACCGGTGTGCTCCCACTCGCGTCCGTGGCCGCCATGCAGGGTCGTATCGCGATGTCGCACGCATTGGGGGACACTGTGGCTCCCCTTCACCTTCGAGGCGTTAGCGCCAACATCTTCACCGACCCCGAGATTGCGACTGTCGGGTACTCCCAGAAGGACATCGATGAGGGTCGTATCGCCGCGCGAGCGGTCATGCTGCCGCTCTCGACCAACCCCCGGGCCAAGATGCAGAACGCGCAGGACGGGTTCGTCAAGCTCTTCGCTGCCACCGGCAGCCACTCGATCGTCGGCGGTGTCGTGGTTGCGCCGCACGCCTCCGAGCTGATCTTCCCGATCGCCCTGGCGGTTCAGAATCGGCTCACGGTGGATCAGATGGCCAACACGATCACCGTCTATCCGTCACTGTCAGGCTCGATCGCCGAGGCGGCCCGGCGCCTGCACTCCAGCGACTGAGGCCGCGGGAGACAGTAGCGGGCAGTCACGTTCGTGACTGCGGGCAGACAGTCCCTGACAAAACCTTCATCTCCCCGACTCGGCCTGGACCAACCCGCCACTACCAGTTCAATCAGACGCTTCACTCCCACTGGATCAACGAATACCGGTTGCTCGATCATCGGGTCGAGGATCCGGATCGTCGAGTCGTCTTCGTCGCCCTCCAGGGTAGTCGCGTCCGTACCCAGGCGGGGCGGCTAATCATCGAGTCGGCGGATGATGCCGAGGCGCTGGACGTGCCCACGGGGCAGGTCTCGAGGATTGTGTGCTTTGGCTCGGTCGGGGTCAGTGCCGGGGTGCGCGCATGGGCTATGTCAAACAACGTCGACGTTGTCTTTGCGCCTCGACGCGGCTCTTATCTTGGGCAGCTTGTGGGCGGCTCCCGACCCGAGTGGACAGGCTCCGGACCCAACTCGCCGTCGCGGCAACTCCTCAGCGCGTGCGATCTCCGCGGCGATCGTCGACGCGAAGGTGCGTTGGCCGCCGCGCTGCGAAATGGCAACGACAACATGGCGCCGGGCGGCCAGGGGTGGTGGCAGAGCTACCGGAGCCGGCTGGAGCACGTGGCGTGGGAGGTCGACCAGAACTGAGTCATCCCGCTGCCGTCTCAGCAGACGACGTTCATCCGTTCAACCCCTGCGGAGCAAGCGTTGGCCCTCACCAGGTCTCGTACTGCCGGCAGGTGGAGTAGGTGACAATGCCTGGGTGATTAGCGCGGCCTCGGCTATCTGCGCGAGCCTGTTGGCGCGCGCAGACTCGGCTGGGGTGAACGGCTCGTCGGGGCGGGAGAAGACGAACAGGCCGGTCCACGGCGATGGGATCCTCAGGGTTGTCCCGTCGTCGACTTCCAGGTCGGAGCAACGGTGGGTTAGCCGCAGATGATCGGTGACGACTTGCGCGTTCAGCATCTCGGCGACCGCCAGAGGCAACTCCTCAGGGTTGACGGCGACCCGGGCTGCGAGGGTGAGCGCTTTGGTCTGGCCGTCGACCAGAGCCAGCACTGTCGTCTGCCACACGTGGACGTCCAGGCCACCACCGCGCTGGATGGCGCGAAGCAGGTCCTCCTCACGGAGGTGCTCAGCCGCCCCCACCACGATCTCGTCCCGGGCGCCATCCACCGGCGGGTGCACCTGAAGATCCAGGATGGTGGCGCGCAGCGCGGCCATCTCGTGGGTGATCGCCTCCAGGGACCCGGGCTCGTCGTCGAGCCTGACACGAATCCGCCAGAGTGAATCGGCCGCGTGGAGCCGTTCTCGGGCGTGCACGGCAGGCGCATGCAGCCACCGCGTCAGCAGGCGCATCGCGGACGGCTCGACAACCCAGATCACCAGGACGGTCGTGGTGATAGCCAGGATGGTCACGGTCAGCGCATAGGACGTGTGGAAGTAGATGACCAGGGCATGCAGGAACAGCTCGACCGGAAAGACAGCGGTCAGCTTGGCAAGGGTCAGACGCAGCTTGCGCGGATGGGGAAGCCGGCCGCACACCTCGCATGCCAACCCGGATGTGCCAGCGTCCGGCGCGGTTTGGGCTATTCCCGGAGCCTGTCCCATCATTGTTGCGCGATGGTTTCAGACGGATGAAAACGTCGAGTCCACGGACGCTCGGTGTACGCGTCACGCTCGACGCTGATGCGCGCACGCTGAACGTCGAGGAGTCGGCTCTACGTTCCGTAGCCGACGCGGACGCACGAGCTCCTCCGCAAGCCCCTGCCGTGCATTCGCGCCCCAGTCGATGTCACGACCCAAGCCGGTGTTCGCGGTTTGTCGGACTTACGTAAGGCGGTTTCAGTCCTTGATCTCTGCGATCACGACGCCGTTGGTCACAGTCAGGCCCACCGTGGCCGTCAGACCGGTGATGGTGCCGGCCTTGTGGGCGTTGATGGGTTGTTCCATCTTCATCGCCTCCAGGACCACTACGAGCTCGCCGATCTCGACGACCTGGCCTTCCTCGACCGCGATCTTGACGATTGTTCCCTGCATAGGTGTGGTCAGGGCGTCGCTCGAGGAAGCGGCTCCGGCCTTGCCGCCCCCGGACCGTCTGGGAGCCTTCTTCTTCATGGCGCCACCGCCACCACCGAACTTCAGTCCACCGGGCAAAATCACCTCGAGGCGCTTACCACCGACCTCGACGACCACGCTCTGGCGCTCGCCGGCCTGTTCGGGAGCACTCGCGATGACTCCGCCGTACGGCGCGATGTTGTTGACGAACTCTGTCTCGATCCAGCGGGTGTGCACCGTGAATGGCTGGGCGGGGTTCTTGGGCGCGAAGGCCTCGTCGGCGACGACCGCCTGGTGGAACGGCAGAACCGTGGGCATGCCTTCGATGACGAACTCGGCCAACGCCCTACGTGCGCGAGCCAGCGCCTGGGTGCGGTCCTTGCCGGTGACGATCAGCTTGGCCAGCATCGAGTCGAACGCTCCGCCGATGACGTCACCCGATTCGACACCGGAGTCCAGCCGCACGCCCGGACCGGACGGCGGACGGAAACTGGTGACAACACCAGGCGCGGGCATGAAGTTGCGGCCGGCGTCTTCGCCGTTTATCCGGAATTCGATCGAGTGAGCGTGGGGGGCGGGGTCTGTATAGCCGAGCGCTTCACCGCTGGCGATGCGGAACTGCTCGCGGACCAGGTCGATGCCGGTGACCTCCTCGCTGACGGGGTGCTCCACCTGCAGTCGGGTGTTGACCTCCAGGAAGGAGATGACGCCATCCTGGCCGACGAGGAACTCGCAGGTGCCGGCACCTCGGTACTTGGCCTCCTTCAGGATGGCCTTGGAAGCGCGGACCATCTCGGCGTTCTGCTGACGGGACAGGAACGGCGCGGGCGCCTCTTCTACCAGCTTCTGGTGGCGCCGTTGGAGTGAGCAGTCGCGGGTTGAGACGACGACCACGTTGCCGTGGTTGTCGGCCAGGCACTGGGTCTCGACGTGGCGAGGCTTGTCCAGGTAGCGCTCGACGAAGCACTCGCCACGACCAAAGGCAGAAATGGCCTCGCGAGTGGCGGAGTCGAACAGCTCGGGGATCTGCTGGATGGTGCGCGCGACCTTCATCCCGCGGCCGCCACCGCCGAAGACCGCTTTGATGGCAACCGGAAGACCGTGTTTCTTGGCGAACGCCACGATCTCGTCGCTGCTCTCGACCGGGTCGGAGGTGCCTGGCACCAGTGGCGCGTTCGCCCGGGCTGCGATGTGGCGGGCCTTGACCTTGTCGCCCAGCGAGTCGATCGCTTCCGGGGAGGGCCCGATCCAGATCAGCCCGGTGTCGATGACCGCCTGGGCGAAGGAGGCGTTCTCGGCCAGGAAGCCATACCCGGGATGGACCGCGTCAGCGCCGGACCTGACTGCGACATCGAGCAGTTTCTGCTGCACCAGGTACGAGTCACCTGGAGTCGTACCGCCAAGGGCATAAGCCTCGTCCGCGACCTTGACGTGCAAGGCGTCTCGGTCCGGATCGGCATAGACGGCAACGGAGACAATCCCGCTGTCCTTGCATGCACGAGCGATCCGGACGGCGATCTCGCCTCGGTTAGCTATCAATACCTTGCGGATGGGCGCCATTGGCGGAGCCTAGCCTGTGACGGGGGCTACACGGAGGTGACCTATGCCACGACGTGACCTATGCCACCTCCGGCACGCCGTGGTCGATCCAACCATGCGAACACGCAACCAGAGCCGGACATGAGCAGCGGGGGCCTCGTGGCCCCCACTGCGGGCGCAGGTTAGATGTGCAACCCGTGCTGCCTCCTCGACGGCTCCGATGTCCGGGACCGCTCCGACCGCCGTTGCCAGAGCGAGTAGAACAGGCCCACGACGGCAAGGACCAGGAGAATCCCGAGAGTCACCAAGGCGACGGTCTGCCACACCGGCGTTTCGGCGGCGGTCGTTGAGGGTGGTGGGATTACTGTCCCCCCGCTGCCGCCCACCGGATCGGGCGGAACCTGGGCGTAGTCGGCTGTGGCTGCGACGAGGAACCACGTGGCGCATCCCGTGAGAATGGCGATAAGGCGACGTACGTAACGCATGTCGCACCTCCTTGGGCTGGGGCCCGGCGTGACCAGCGCCCTGGGCAACCTCACACCGTCGGTCTTTGTCTCATCGAGGGTCGGTAACTACCAGAGCAGTCCCTGGGTCGGCCCACTGCTGAGCCAGATGTGGGTCAAGTAGGCACGCCCGGTTGCTGGCCCAGCTGGCCCAGATCACTCTGGCAGCGACGCTCGAACTCGTCCAGCTCGTTCAGTGCGTCCTCGATGTCACGGCGGCGTCGCTCGAGGTCTCCGCGCCGGTCGTGGATCTGGTCCAGCACATAGCGGAGCTGGCTTGCCTGGCCCGTGGGCTCGTCGTACAGGTCGATGATCGTGCGGATCTCCTCGAGGGGAAATCCGAGCCGCTTGCCGCGCAGAATCAGATTGAGACGGGTCCGGTCGCGGCGGTGGTAGATACGCGCCGTCCCGCGACGCTCGGGGGAGATGAGGTTGAGCTCCTCGTAGTGGCGAACAGTGCGGTGAGTGATGGCGAACTCCTCGGCGACCTCCGCGATCGTCCAGGTTCTCGCGTCGGCTGTTGTACCCATGTCGGCCGCTGTTCCACCGTTGTTCGCCGAACCAGTCCTTGTCATGTCCGTCAGGATGCTTTACGTTTACGTTTACGTCAACGTCAAGCAAAGTTGTTGAAGCACACGTCAAACACGCTCCCCGTTCCTCGGCCAACGAAGGGCCCACCAACTCATGTTCGAGCTCAGTAAGGATCACGAAGACTTCCGCGCCGTCGTGCGCGAGTTCGCCGAGACGGAGGTGGCTCCCCACATCGCAACCTGGGACCGCGAGGATCACTTCCCGGTCGACCTGGTTCCCAAGATGGGGGACCTCGGGTTGTTCGGCCTCGTGGTCCCGGAGGAGTTCGGGGGTGCCGACGGCGACTTCACGAGTCTTTGCGTGGCCATCGAGGAGCTTGGCCGGGTCGACCAGTCCACCGGTATCACGCTGTCGGCCGGTGTCGGACTGGGTATTAACCCGATCCTTACCTACGGCTCCCAGGAGCAGAAGGAGCGCTGGCTGCCTGATCTGGTCGCCGGTCGTGCGCTCGCAGCCTTTGGCCTGACCGAGTCCGAGGCCGGCTCCGACGCCGGTGCCACTCGCACCAGGGCCCGCCTCGATGGCGACGAATGGGTCGTCAGCGGTTCCAAGGCATTCATCACCAACAGTGGCACCGACATCACCTCCGTCGTGACGGTCACGGCGCGTACCGGCGAGAACCCGGACGGCTCGGGCCAGATCAGTGCGATCCTGATCCCCTCCGGCACCACTGGTTTCGTTGTCGAGCCGCCGTACCACAAGCTGGGCTGGCATTCGTCCGACACCCACGGCCTGTCCTTCGAGGCATGCCGCGTGCCGGCTGAGAACATGCTCGGCGCGCAGGGCGCCGGCTTCAAACAGTTCCTCAAGACGCTTGATGACGGGCGCATCGCGATCAGCGCCCTCGCCGTCGGTCTGGCCCAAGCCTGCCTCGAGGCTTCTACCGAGTACGCCAAAACACGCATCGCGTTTGGCCGACCCATCGGAGTCAACCAGGGGGTCTCGTTCCAGATCGCCGACCTGGCCGTGATGGTCGAGGCGGCCCGCATGCTGACCTACAAGGCTGCCTGGCTCAAGGACGAGCTCCACGCCGGACGTCGCTCGGTCAAAGACGTCAAGCAGGCCGCCGCAGTGGCAAAGCTCTACTCGACCGAGGCAGCCGTCACCGCCACCCGCATCGCCACGCAGATCTTCGGCGGCAACGGTTTCATGGAGGAGTACCCCGTGGCCCGCTTCTACCGAGATGCCAAGATCCTCGAGATCGGCGAGGGTACAAGTGAGGTTCAGCGTATGGTCATCGCGCGAGGCCTTGGTCTGCCCAGCGTCTGACCCTTCTATGGCTCCATTCTCAGGAGATGTCGCTATGACGGACGTCCAATCCCAGCCGCAGTTGTCCTTTGCCGGCCCCACCGAGGGCGGCGATCCGCGGGTCGCAGACGTGCGTAGGCGTCTGAATGCCGCTCATGCGGCTTCGGCGGAGCCACCCCAGAAGGCCGCGGCAAAGCTGACATCGCAGAACAAGCTGTACGTGCGCCAGCGCATCTCGTTGCTCTTCGACGAAGGTTCCTTCGTCGAAGACGGGCGCTACGCCAACGCGATGTCGCCGGGGTTGCCCGCCGACGGTGTCGTCACGGGACGAGGGACGGTGGAGGGTCGGCCTGCGATCGTGGTGGCCAACGACCCGACGGTCAAGGCCGGATCCTGGGGTGCGCGCACCGTCGAGAAGATCATTCGCGCCACGGAGATGGCGCTGCGCGAAGAGCTGCCCATCTTCTGGTTCATCGACTCTGCCGGCGCGCGCATCACCGACCAGGTCGATCTCTTCCCGGGCCGTCGCGGCGCTGGACGGATCTTCCACAACCAGGTCGCGCTCTCTGGCAAGGTCCCGCAGATCTGCTGCCTCTTCGGCCCGTCAGCGGCGGGTGGCGCATACATCCCGGCCTTCACCGACATCGTGATCATGGTCGACGGCAACGCGTCCATGTACCTCGGCAGCCCCCGTATGGCCGAGATGGTGGTGGGCGAGAAGGTCTCCCTGGAGGACATGGGGGGCGCGCGAATGCACTGCACCGTGTCCGGCTGTGGTGACCTGCTCGCATCCGACGACGCCGATGCGATCGACCTGGCCAAGCTCTACTTCTCCTACGTGCCCTCGAACTGGCAGGGTGAGGTGCCCTCCTACGTGTCCGAGGAGCCGATCCGTCCGTTGACGCGTTCGACGGTTCCCGAGATCGAGAGTCAGCCTTTTGACATCCACGAGTTCATCGATGGGCTCGTGGACGACGACTCCTTCTTCGAGCTCAAACCTCTGTATGCCGCGGAGCTCGTCACGGGGTTCGCCAGGATGGCGGGTTCGACGATCGGCGTGGTGGCCAACAACTCTGCTGTCAAGGGCGGCGTGCTCTTCGTCGACAGTGCAGACAAGGCGGCGAGGTTCATCTGGCTGTGCGACGCCTTCTCGATTCCGCTGATCTATCTGGCTGACGTCCCGGGCTTCATGATCGGTTCAGAGGTTGAAAGGGCGGGGATCATCCGACACGGCGCCAAGATGATCACGGCCGTCTCGGAGGCAACGGTTCCGCAGTTCTCGGTTATCGTGCGCAAGGCCTACGGCGCCGGCCTCTACGCGATGGCCGGTCCGGGCTTCGGTCCGGACGCAACCCTGGCTCTGCCCACCGCACGGATCGCGGTGATGGGTCCAGAGGCAGCGGTCAACGCCGTCTACGCCAACAGGATCGGCGAGATCGCCGATCCTGCCGAGCGAGAGCAGTTCGTGCAGGACAAGCGTCGCGACTACGAGAAGGATGTCGACCTCGAGCGTCTTGCCGCTGATCTCGTGCTCGACGCCATTATCGAGGCCGACGAGCTCCGCGGGGAGCTGGTGAGCCGACTGCTCTATGCGGGACGGCGAGACCGCACCTTCAGCCATCGCCGCAGGGGTGTGCCGCCGGTCTGAGTTCGGCCTGGCACTGTGTCGAACACCGTTGCAGCACTGCGATGCACGACGCCAAGGCAGCTGCGAGCCAGCGGCCCTGCTGGCCAGAACCAGCGGTCAGCATGGCCCCAAAACGGTGCTAAAGTCGTCCACGGCCCAAAAAGTCCTGCCGGGCAAAATCCTTCTGATCTACGATCGGGAGCCGATTTGACTGGCGAGGCGGGTCGGAGTAAGTTTGTGTGGTTGCCCCGATGTGACGCCGGAGGGTGTTGTGTTGGTGTGCGTCCGATTCTTGAGAACTCAACAGCGTGCCAAAAATCGATGCCAAGTTTGATCTCGGTTTGCAGTGGTGGCCTTCGGGT
>CABDZF010000308.1_pt1 | contig 37432 bp, 32 predicted proteins | sample 3421651 | NCBI WGS metagenome assembly CABDZF01 (sample SAMEA5534339, study PRJEB31848) | metagenome | biome: tundra; feature: field; material: soil | place: USA | collected 2013-05 | depth 0.45 m | reverse complement strand
GAGCCCCCAAACGGAATCGAACCGTTGACCTTCTCCTTACCATGGAGACGCTCTACCGTCTGAGCTATAGGGGCATCCGGGCGACACGTTCCCCCGCCCGGTGATGCGTCCAGAAAGATACACGGTCAGGGGCTCAGGTCTGAAATCAGGGTGGGTTTCGCATCAACCTCGGGCCACTTTGTCTCTGACCACACTGTTCGGCGTGTGGTCGACCCGCCCCCCGCACTAGCCGCTGATCACCACCGTCGCACCGTTGGAGACGAGCTTCCAGTCGGTGCTGGTGAAAGCAAGGGGATCGACGACCTTGTGACTGGTGACCCAGTCGATGATCAGCTGGCGGATCTCCTGCTGGGCGTTGTGCACCACCGGAGACGTCCTCACGTCGGGGAACGCGCCGCCCCCGGACTGCCGGTAGCTGTTGATCGCCACCACGAACTGCGCCGCAAGGTCGATCGGCGCCCCGGCGTAGGCCAGGTTGACGATCCGTGAACCCGGGTTCTGGGCGACGTCGATGTCGTAGGTCAGCGGCGCATCCAGGCCACCCATGACGTCGAAGCTGTAGTCCGGGGTACCGCTCGGCGCCTCGACCGTGACGGCATTGGTGAGCTCGTCCGGGGTGAAGGGTCCGATGCCTGTGACCTGTCTGAAGTACTCGACGGACTTCTCGAGGTGCGCCTTGACCTGTGCCCCGGTGAAGGTGATGGCAAGCAACGTGTTGTCAAAGACGTAGAGCCCCGCGATACCACGGACAGTGACCTGACCGGCTGGAATCACAGCTTCGCGGTTGGACAGTGCCGTGATCGAGAGCATCGGCAACGCAGCCTCGGCAGTGCCGGCGATCGCCGTGCGCACCGCCTGCGCCTGCACCAGGTTGATGAAGTGCAGAGCCGCCGTGTCCTCGTAGTGGGCCGTGCCGCACGACATCGCCACGGTGCAGCTGCCGATCACCGAGTTGACGTACGTGACGACTTTGTCGTGGTGGGCCGTCAGCAGCTCGACGAGCTCGGGGTCCTGGGGGACGGTGTTGCTGTTGAGCACGTTGGACCCGCAGCTCTGCACCACCCATCGGGGGCCTGCTCTGACCAACATCAGGTCGATCAGTGACAGGCGCATGCCCCAGGCCAGCGGCTCGGTCAGCACGACCTCGCGACCGGAGACCTCGTTGACCACCCGCCGCTCGGAGATCTCCTGGTGGGCGTGGCCGACCAGGATCGCGTCGATTCCCGGGACCTGTTGTGCCACGAGCGTCGAGACGTTCTCGGGGACGGGCAGTGCATCGCCGTATGACGACGATGTCGTGGCACCCGAGTGCGCGGCAACCACGACAACGTCCACGCCGGCGGCGCGCATCCTGGGCACCCAGATCCCGGCCTGTTCGACCAGGCCGGGGAACGTCATCCTGCCCTGGACGTTGGCCTCGTCCCAGATGGCTATGCCAGGGTTGGTCAGGCCGAGGACGCCGACCTTGATCGGCTGCTCACCCTCCACCCTGACAGTCTTGATCACGTAGGGCGTGAAGGCAGGGCGCCCGGTGCGGGCATCCAGCGCGTTGGCGCCGAGCAGCGGAAAGTCGAGCTGATCGGCAAAAGTGCGCAGCAACGGGATCCCGTAGTTGAACTCGTGATTGCCCAGAGCGGCGGCGTCGTAGCCGATGTAGTTCATGGCCGCAGCCATCGGATGCACATTGGCGTCGGTGATCGGGGCGATACGCGCGAAGTGGTAGGCCAGCGGCGTCCCCTCGATCGTGTCGCCCGCATCGATCATCAACGTGTGGTCACGCCCACGCTGTGAACGGACCCTCTCGACGAGAGTGGCCAGTTTGGCCAGCCCGATGTCGTTCTTGGCGGAGTCGTCGTACTCGGCGTTCGTGAAGTAGTTCCAGTTGAACACGCTGCCGTGCAGGTCGCTCGTGCCCATGATCGTCAGATGGACGAGGTTGCCTTCATCGTGCGGGCGATGGCGCTTCGAGGCCTCAGCGGGGCTCATGCCGGCTGCCGTCGGCGCGCCGGCTACCCCAAACGCGGGTCAGCACGGCGCAGCGGGCGATGTGAGTTGCCACGTGCACTCCTCGGTAACAGCCCCTGTGGGCGTTCGTGGCAGTTTCTCGGGACCTGCCTCGGTCAGGCTAGACGGGTCCGGTTGGGCGCGCCCGTCGGGTTTGTCGCCCATTGCTGTCAGCCCAGACCAGCCGCCGATGACTGTCCCTCTGGGAACGTGCCATTTGGCTCGGGGATCCCACGTAGGCTCGTGCAGAGCACTGGGCCCCATGACGGGAGCTTTCGGCGCTCCTGAACAGGAAGTTGGAGTCGAATGACCGAGGTTGGCGTGACCGATGACAGCGTGACCCAGGACGGCGAGACGGCGCCCAAACCTCACGAACCGAGCGAGATCACGTTCGCGGAACAGTTCTATCCCGCACGACCACGGCACCTGCGGCCCAAGGCTCGTCTACGTAGCTCACAGGTCCCCACAGTCGAACAGCTCGGCGAGCCGATCGGCTCGAACCCTTCATACGTCACGTGGCTGCGGCAGGAGTCCATGCTCAACGACGCCAACGTCATCGCGAGGCAGTTCGTGGGCCGCGGAAGCATGTTCCAGAACCCCTTCGCCAAACCCGACCCCCGCGCAGCAATCGACACAGCATCCGTCTGGTTCACCGCATACCCCATCTCGGTCATCGGCAAGCCCGGCCGCTCATTCCTAGCAACCTTGGGCGACCCGGAACTGTGGAAAGCCTTTCAGAGCATCGGGATCCAGGGACTGCACACTGGCCCGGTCAAACGTGCAGGCGGTATCCGCGGCTGGTCTCCGACCCCGAGTGTCGATGGACATTTCGACCGCATCAGCACCCAGATCGACCCGGCGTTCGGCACTGAGGCCGAGTTCCGGACGATGTGTGAGATCGCCGGCGAACACGGCGGAACCATCATCGACGACATCGTGCCGGGGCACACGGGCAAGGGTGCCGACTTCCGGCTGGCCGAGATGAAGGTCACGAACTACCCCGGTATCTACCACATGGTCGAGATCGACCCGGCCGACTGGCACCTCCTGCCGGAGGTCCCAGACGGGCGGGACTCGACCAACATCGACGTCGAGACCGAGGATCAGCTCGGCAAGTACGGCTACATCATCGGCAAGCTGCAACGGGTGATCTTCCACCAGCCCGGGGTCAAGGACACGAACTGGAGCACCACTGCCCCGGTCATCGGTCCCGATGGCGTCGAGCGCAGATGGGTTTATCTGCACTACTTCAAGCAGGGCCAGCCGTCGATCAACTGGCTCGATCCCACCTTCGCCGGCGTGCGCATGGTCATCGGCGACGCGCTGCACTCGCTCACCGATCTGGGCTCGGGTGCCCTGCGCCTGGATGCCAACGGCTTCCTCGGCGTCGAGAAAGGCACCATAGGACTGCCCGCATGGTCAGAGGGCCACCCGCTCTCTGAGGCGGCGAACCAGCTGATCGCAAGCATGGTCCGCAAGGTCGGCGGCTTCACCTTCCAGGAGCTGAACCTGACGATTGACGACATCAAGGAAACTTCGGAGGCCGGCGCCGACCTGTCATACGACTTCATCAACCGTCCCGCATATCAGCACGCATTGGCCATGGCCGACACCGAGTTCCTCCGGCTGACGCTGAACACGTCGTTGACCCTTGGGGTCGACCCGGTCACCCTTGTCCATGCCTTGCAGAACCATGACGAGCTGACCTACGAACTCGTCCACTTCACGACGCTGCACAAGGACGACGTCTATACCTACCACGGTGAAGCCATCACCGGCGCGGATCTCGCCGTGACCATCCGCGGCGACCTCTGTGATCGTCTGACCGGCGAGGCAGCACCGTACAACCAGGTATTCTCGACGAACGGGATCGCCTCGACCACCGGCACCGTGATCGCCGCCGCTCTCGGCTACACGAGCATCGACAACCTCAGCGACGAGCAGATCCGCAAGATCAGACAGGCTCACCTGCTGCTGGCAATGTTCAACGCCCTGCAACCGGGCGTGTTCTCACTGTCGGGCTGGGACCTGCTCGGCATGCTGACCCTGGACCCTGAGAAGATCAAGCCACTTCTGGCGACAGGCGACACCCGCTGGATCCATAGATCCGCATACGACCTCATGGGGTTCCAGCCCGAGTCTGAGCAGCCGCGAGCAGGGATGCCGAAAGCGGTGAGCCTGTATGGACCGCTGCCGGAACAGCTCAAGGACCAGGCTTCCTTCGTCTCACAGTTGCGACGCATCCTGGCGCTACGCGACCGGTACGGCATTGCCACGAGCACGCAGGTCGATGTGCCGGAAGTGGCGAACAAGGCGATGCTGGTCATGGTGCACCGGCTCAGCAACCCTGTCGAGCACCAGGTCACCGTCTTGAACTTCGGCTCGGAGCCCCACGTCGGCACCATCAACTCGACACATCTGGACCCCGGGTCTGTGGTGGTCGACATGTTCACCGACGAGGTCGTTGGCGAGGTGGACGACCTCCACAGCTTCAGCATCGCCCTTGACGGCCACCAGGGCAGGTCCCTGTTCGTATCACCGGCGGACACCACCGAGACCCTGATCTGACAAGGGGCGGGTCAACCCGACATCTTTACGGGTTCTGAACTACTTTCACAGGATCCTGTGAAGATCGTCGGGCAGTCTGGCGACATGAGACATCAACCCGATATGCCCAGCCGGACCAACGCGGCGCGTGGTGCGATGTCCCGTGATGCCGGATTGCTACGGATCCGGACCCTGACCAAGGGTGCCGCAGTCACGGCGGCGGTCAGCTCCGTGGCACTGGGTCTGGTGCTGGCCCACCCCGCTCAGTCACAGGCCGCGTCCGCCCCGGCTACGCCAGCCCAGAGTACGGACAGCAGCAACGCGCAGGCAGCGCCAGCCGCACCCCCGGCCCAGGACAACCAGCAACAGCAGCTGGCACCTCCGGCCCAGGCCCCTGCGGCACCCCAGGCTCCGCCGGCGGCGGTTTCGGGTGGGTCCTGATCGAGCACCCTCCTCACGTTGCCCGCGCGGCTGGTGGGACACGACGATAAAGTCGTTGCCGTGAGCGTTTGGCCTCGATGGGGCTCTCGATGAATAGTCAGGTGTGGTGGTTCGCCACCCGCTCCACCGGCATTGCAGCCCTCGTTCTGCTCACGGCGTCGATGGTGCTGGGAATCCTCACCTCCAGCAGATACGCCAGGCCGAATCTGCCGCGCTTCGTCACGATGGGCCTTCACCGCAACGTGTCGCTGCTGGTCCTGGTATTCCTCGCGCTGCACATCGTCACGACCATCGCTGACGGGTTCGCCCCGGTGAGCTGGACGGATGCCGTGTTGCCCTTCGCCGGGACCTACCGGCCGCTGTGGCTGGGGCTAGGAGCGATGTCGTTCGATCTCCTGATCGCGCTCACCGTGACGAGCCTGCTTCGCGGAAGGTTGGGCTATCGGACCTGGCGTTGGGTGCACTGGACGTCGTATGCCTGCTGGCCGATCGCTGTCATACACGGCCTGGGCACGGGCACCGACGCGAAGCTGCCACTGTTTCTCGCCGTGACTGCCGGTTGCGTCGGGGCGGTCGTGGTTGCGATGTGGTATCGACTCGCGGCCGGCTGGCCCGAGCATCTCGGTGTCCGGGTGAGTTCAGCGGTTCTCTCGGTGGTACTGCCTGCGCTCGCGTTGGCCTGGATGCTCAGCGGCCCGCTGGCGCCAGGCTGGGCACTGAAGGCCGGCACGCCCGTCGCCCTGCTCCCCCACTCCAAACCCGCCGTGGGTACCGCCACATCGCCCCCCACCAGCCAGGTGTCTTCGGCGCGGCGGCTGCCCAACCCACCGTTTACGGCGCCGCTGGCCGGGTCGATCTCTCAGAGCGCACCGAATCAGAACGGAGAGATCGCGATTCGCATCCACGGGACCACCGGCGGGGGCACCAACGGCCTGCTCGACATCGTGCTGGATGGCACTCCTACCGACGGGGGTGGGGTCAGCCTGACCGGCAGCCAGGTCAGCTACGGAACGCCGTCCCAGCCGCAGGAGTACACGGGTCAGCTCACCGCGCTGAACGGCGGGGTGCTGCAGATCTCGACAAAGGACAAGAGTGGCCGGCCGCTCGCGTTGACTGTCACTTTGATCATCAACGGCACCCGGGTCACCGGCCAGGTGTCCGCCAAAGCTGGTCGCGCAGGCAGTGCAGGTGGCCAAGAGTGACCCCGACAGTGCCCGTCACCCCCGCGCCGGGCGGACTCGCGCCGGTGGGACTGCCACGGCTTCTGCTCGGCGGTCCAGATCCGGCACGCCCGATGCCCCTGGCCGAGCACCTCGAGCGACACGGAGGCTTTCTCCTGCGCGGCTTCGGGGGTGATCGCGGCCCCACGATGTTGATCGACGCCGTCGAGCGGGCCGGCCTGACCGGACATGGTGGGGCGGGATTTCCCACCGCCCGCAAGATGCGGGCCGTCGCCGGGCGCCGGCGACCGGTCGTGGTTGTCAACGCGGCCGAAGGTGAACCCGCCTCCGGCAAGGACGCCCTCCTCATGCGCATCCGGCCGCATCTGGTGCTGGACGGCGCGGTGCTTGCCGCCGACGCCGTCGGCGCCCGCGAGGTCATCGTCGCGCTGCACACCGGGCCCTCATCAGCCCAGGCCGCGGTCAACGAGCGAAAAGCAGCTGGCCTTGACCCCGTCGCCATCAAAGTGGTGCACGTGCCAAAGGAGTACGTGGCCAGCGAGGAGTCCGCGCTGGTGCGGTTCCTGTCCGGCGCCCCAGCACTACCGACGTTCACGCCACCGAGACCCTTTGAGCGAGGGGTCAACGGCCGGTCGACGCTCGTCCAGAACGCGGAGACACTCGCCCATCTGGCGCTGATCGCCCGCCATGGTGACCAATGGTTTCGCTCCGTAGGCACACCGGACGCGCCGGGTTCTCTGCTCGTGACCGTCGCCGGTGCCGTGCAGCGACCCGGGGTGTACGAGCTGGCATTGGGGATGCCGCTAAGCGCCGCCTTCGACGCTGCGGGCGGTCTCAGCGAGCCGATCCAGGCAGTCCTGGTCGGCGGCTACTTCGGGGCCTGGCTCCCTGCCGAGACCGCGCTACGGGTGCAGCTGACCCCCGCCGACCTGATCGCCGCCGGCGCCGCGCTCGGCGCCGGGGTCCTGCTGGCGCTGCCCGCGTCGGCCTGCGGGCTGGCCGAGAGCCAACGGGTGGCTTCGTGGCTTGCGAGCCAGAGCGCGGGACAGTGCGGCCCCTGCACGTTGGGACTGCCGGCAATCGCCGAGGATCTGGCCCTGTTGAGCCGAAGTGGCAACACCACCAACGTCCGCAACCGACTGGAGCGCCGGCTGCGCCTGGTAGAGGGACGGGGCGCATGCCACCATCCGGACGGCACGGCACGCTTCGTCGCCAGCGCGCTGCAAACGTTCGCTGCTGACCTCGCCCGCCATCGGCGTGGCAACCCGTGCCCGTCCACCCGACATCCGGTGCTGCCCCTGCCAGACGACCCGGTGGGACCATGACCGTGCGGCTGCGGGTCAACCCGATCATGTGCCAGGCCCACGGGATCTGCGCCGAGCTCCTGCCCGAGCTCATCAGCCTGGATGAGTGGGGCTACCCGCTGCTGGATCCGCAGCCGGTGCCCGCTGCTCTGATGGCACACGCCCGCCGCGCCGTGGCCGACTGCCCCACCCTTGCGCTGATGCTCACGGAAGACCCAGGGAAGTAACGACGCGCGCCAGGAGACGACGGGATACTGCTGGCCTTTCCCACCGTCTGTGGCATTTTCAATACTGTGGCACTTACACGACCATGGCGGAAACGAGGCTCGATGCAAGAACAGGGTGCCCAAGGCGCCGATGGCAATGCCCGCCTGACCGGTGCGGTGGGGCTGGTTCTGCTCGTCGCGCTGTTTGTCGAGGGAATCACCATTCTGCAGGTTCGCCAGCTGATAACACTCCATATCTTCGTCGGGCTGCTTCTCATCCCGCCGACCGCGCTCAAGTTCGCCAGCACCTTCTACCGGTTCGTCCGCTACTACCGCCGCAGCCCCAGCTACCTGCGCCACGGACCGCCGCCCCCGCTGCTGCGCTGGAGCGCACCCTTGCTGATCGTCTTCACGGGGGCGGTCCTGCTGACCGGTGTGGCCCTGCTCTTCGTGGCGCCTGCGCGGCCGGGGCTGATGCTCACCGCTCACAGGTTCAGCTTCGTCGTCTGGTTCGCCCTGATGGCTCTGCACGTTCTGGGCCACCTGAAGGAGGCAGTGGTGTTGTCACGGTGGGACTGGTGGCCGCGCGCTGATCGCGCCCGGCCTGCCGGGAAGGGACAACGACGTGGGCTTGTGGCAGTCTCGGTCCTGGCCGGGGTTGCCCTTGGTGCTGCACTCCTGCCGGTCGCGTCGCCGTGGACCAATCGTCACGACGTCGGCCGGCACAGCCGCAATGATGGAGCGGCCCGCCATGAGGGAGCAGCACAGCCAGGCCACCCGAGCGGCAACGTCGGGCAGTCCTGGTGGCCATAGGCCCAGAAGGCGCTGATACCTCGCCCGACTCCCAGAACCCGCCGACCGGGCTACATGTCCTGGTGATCGAAGACGACCCAGCAATCGGCAGACAGCTGGAGCGCGGCCTGGTCCGTGCCGGATACCGCGTCAGCCGGGCCGCTGATGGAAGCCAGGCTCTCCTGGCCGGCCCGGCCGACGTGATTCTGCTCGACCTGGGGCTCCCGGACATAGACGGTCTGGAGCTCTGCCAACGACTCCGCGCCCGCTCAGCCGCGGCGATCATCGCGGTGACGGCGCGCAGCGAGGAAGCGACCCGGGTGGCCACGCTGGACGCGGGCGCTGACGACTACCTCATCAAGCCGTTCGGCTTCGTCGAGCTACTCGCTCGCGTGCGTGCCGTGTTGCGCCGTATCAACCCCGCCGAGACCGGCCAGTTCCGCCATGGCGCCCTCACCGTCGATCCGCGGACACGCCGGGTGTTCATGGGCGAGCGCGATATCTCGTTGACGCCCAAGGAGTTCGATCTGCTCTCGTGTCTGGCCGAGGACCCGGGCAGAGTGCTGACCCGTCAGGAGATCCTCGAACGGGCCTGGGGTGGCCACTGGTACGGGCCTAGCAAGGTGCTCGACGTTCACGTCGCTTCGCTACGACGGAAACTGGGAGATCCTGCTCTGATCGAGACCGTGTACGGCGTGGGCTACCGACTCGGCTCGATCGAATAGCCGCCCACCGTGACCCGACGTATCCTCGCCGCCTTCCTCGGCCTGACGCTCGCCCTGCTGATCGGCGTCGTGGTACCGCTGGGCGTGATGTCCGCCAGGCACGACCGGCAGTCGTTCGCCGACCAGACAGTCGCGGCCGCCTCCGCAGTGGCCAGTGCAGCCGAAGAACAGCTTGCCGACCACGAGCATGGGGCATCGGTATCCGGCACGCTCAGCTACCGCCCGGCCCTCATCGGCAACGACGAGTTCGCCATCTACGACAGGGGCGGGCACGTTGTCATTCCCGGCCCCGCGCTGCTTCGGGTCACCCCTGGCCAGATTGCGGCAGCTCTGTCCGGCCAGACCGTGCAGCAGTGGAAGGACGACCCCCACGACGGTCTTCTCGTGCTACGACCGGCATACGCAGGTTCACGAATCGTGGGAGCGACGGCGGTACAACGAGCCGCGCATCCCCTCAACGAGCAGATCGCCAGCCTGTGGCTCGGGCTCGGTCTGACCGGACTGATCGCGGTGCTTCTGGCCACGACCCTGAGCATTGCGCTGGCGAGATGGGTGGGGCGCCCCCTGCGACGGCTCGACGCGACCGCGGACCGGTTCGGGGCCGGCGAGCTCACTGTGCGTGCCTCCACCCTCATGGGACCACCTGAGACGCGGCATCTCACCGGCACGTTCAACGACATGGCAGGCCGCCTCGAAGCCCTTATCGGCAGCCACCGAACCCTCGTGGCGGATATCAGTCACCAGCTGCGGACACCGTTGGCGGCGCTGCGGTTGCGGCTGGAACTTCTGCACGACGACGTGGACAGCACAGCGGCAGGTGAGCTGGACGGTGCGCTCGGCGAGATTGCGCGCCTCTCACGACTCGTCGACGGGCTGTTGGCGGTGGCCCGGGCCGAGCACACCGAACCGGCGCCGGTCACCGTCGACCTCGCCCAGCTCGTCCGAGAGCGGGTGGCCATCTGGTCCCCGCTGGCCCAGGAACGTCAGATCCAGCTGCTGACACTCTTCGGCCAAGCCAGCGTGGCGGCCACCCCGGGACACCTGGAGCAGGTCCTGGACAACCTCCTGGCCAACGCCCTCGATGTGACCCCCAGCGAAGGACAGATCACGGTCTCGATTCGCCAGCATCACGACCGGGTCCGCCTCGAGGTCATCGACAGTGGGCCGGGAATGACACCAGCCCAACGCGCCCAGGCCTTCCGCCGATTCTGGACCCAGCCGGTCGACAGCCCGTCCCGTGACAGCCCATCCGGTAGCGGGCTGGGGTTGGCGATCGTGCATCGCCTCATCACCGTCGATGGCGGCACGATCCAGCTGACCAACATCCCTGGCCTTGGACTGGCCGTGCAGATCGACCTCCATGCTGCGCCGGGGTGAGGAACGGCATACGAACCATGGGCTGGGCTACTACTGCGCCAGGGCTCCGACTGACACACTCAGACAAACCAAACGCGCCCTCAGACAGCCGGACGCGGATGAGAAATCGGGCCTGCCTGGTTGACCAGGTAAATCTGAGCAGGTAGCTCGTGAATGGCTCAGCCCAGTGGCCGACGCAAGAGGCGAGGATTGGAACCGATGTCGTCAGATAGCGCCCCCGCTCCTTCGAAAGCCGTGCCGGCAAACGACATGCCGCCAGCCGCCCCGCCAATCGAAGCGGCGGCTCGAGGCAACGCGGCGCCTCGGGGTGAGAGCGTCCAATACGGCCTCCGGATCACGGCTGCGTACGCCTGGCGCCTGATCGTTATCGCCGTCGCCGTGTACCTGGTCTTCGCCGTGCTCTCAAAACTGACCTTGGTGGCGGTCGCGGTATTCGTCGGCCTGGTCATCTCTGCCCTCCTGCGCCCGCTCGTCGACCTTCTCTCACGCACGATCCCCCGCAGTCTGGCCGTCGCGGCGGCTCTGCTGCTGACGATCCTGGCGTTGGGCGGCATCTTCACTTTCGTGGCCGACTCGGTCGCCGGGCAGTCGGCGAGGCTGACGACACAGTTCATCAGCGGCTTGACCGAAATCGAACGGTCCCTATCTGGAGCGCCCTTCCACATCCGCGCCGTCGACCTGACCCAGCTGGGTCATCAGGTCCGCGTCTGGGTGACCCAGAACGGCGGATCATTGGCAGGGCGGGCACTCGGCGGAGCAGGGGTCGCGGTCGAGGTCCTCACCGGGCTCGCCCTGGCCGTCTTCTGCTCGGTCTTCTTCCTCAGCTCCGGGAACCGGATCTGGACCTGGCTGCTCACCCAGGCAGGCGGTAACAGCCGTCGACTGGACGGCGCAGCGCGCGCTGGATGGGCTACCTTCGCCGGCTACACGCGGGGCATCGTCATCATTGCCGCCACCAACGCCGCACTCGTCTGCATTGCATTGCTGCTTCTGCGGGTGCCGTTGGCGTTCCCCCTGGCAGTGCTGACCTTCTTCGCCGCGTTCATCCCCTTGATCGGCTCTCCCATTGCCCTGTTCGTGGCCACCCTGGTGGCACTGGCCGCGCGCGGCCCCCTCATCGCCCTGCTGGTCCTGGCTCTCATCGTGGTCATCGGCCAGATCGAAGGTCACCTGCTCCACCCGATGGTCATGAGCCGCGCGGTCAACCTGCATCCCCTCGCCGTCGCCCTCACAGTCGCCTCCGGAACCGTCGTCGCTGGCGTCATCGGTGCTGTCGTGGCGGTACCACTGGTGGCGGTGACCTGGACGGTCTGGAGCACGCTGAAGGCCCACTCGTCCCGCAACGACAAACCCCCCGAAACGGCTGGGGAAGAACTTGAGCCCGACCCCGCCGCTGCAATATGACCCGCGGCTTCCGTGGTCGTTCCCGGTTGGAAGGACCACCATGACGTTCCACGGCTGGACTGACGCGATCCTCGACTTCTTCGACGGCCTGGAGGTCGACAACTCCAAGAGCTACTGGCAAACACACAAGAAGGTCTACGACGAAGAGGTACGCGGGCCGATGCAGGAACTGCTATCCGAGCTCACCGATGAGTTCGGCGAACCGAAGATCTTCCGACCCAACCGTGACATCCGGTTCAGCGCCGACAAGACCCCTTACAAGACGCAGATCGGTGCCACTCTTGCCGGCCATGGGTACGTGCAGCTCTCGGCGGAGGGGCTCGCCGTGGCCAGCGGCACATACGCCTTCGCGCCAGACCAGCTGGTCCGCTACCGCCGCGCAGTGGCCCTGGACCTGCCAGGGGAAGCCTTGGCGAAGGTCGTCGACGACGCCCGCACGGTCGGGCTGACCATCACCGCAGCGAGCACGCTCACAACGGCGCCGCGAGGCCACCCGAAGGATCACCCCCGGATCGAGCTGCTGCGGATGAAGGGCCTGGTCACCTGGAGGCAGTGGCCGGTCGAACCGTGGCTGGCCACAGCCACAGCCAAGGACAAGATCGTCGAGGTACTGCGCGCCTCGATACCCTTGGTCCAGTGGCTCACGGTCCACGTCGGCGCCCCCGAAGCGGAATTCCCGTCGCGAAAGGACTCTTGATCTTGTCTCAGACCGTCAGCTCATCGACCAGTACTGGGGTCACCCCCGGTCACGCCTGGCGAGCACTCGGCGTACTGCTCATCGGCATGTTCATGTCACTGCTGGACGCGACGATCGTCAACGTTGCCCTGCCGACGATCCGCACCAGTCTCAACGCCTCAGAGGCGACCCTGTCATGGATCATCTCGGGTTACGCCCTGGCCTTCGGTCTCGCCCTGATCCCGGCGGGCCGGCTCGGTGACCGCTACGGGCACAAGTGGGTGTTCATCACCGGGCTCACTCTCTTCACTGCTGCCAGTCTTGCGTGTGGGCTCGCTCAGGACGGCACACAGCTCATCGTCGCGAGGGTCGTCCAGGGACTCGCCGGAGGCATCTACCTTCCAGCGGTGACCGCCTACATCCAGCTGCTGTTCGCAGGCCGCACTCGCGGGAAGGCCTTCGCCATCATGGGCGCCGTCATCGGCGTCTCCTCGGCCCTGGGCCCGCTCATCGGCGGGCTGCTCATCCAGGCGTTCGGCAACACCAACGGCTGGCGCCTCGTGTTCGTCGTCAACCTGCCCTTCGGCATCGCCGCCTTGATCGCAGCACTCTTCCTGCTTCCAGCCGGTTCCGAGAGCCGCGGCAGGTCAAGCGGTGTCGACTTCCTCGGTCTCCTGCTCCTTTCGGGCGGCCTCGTCGCGATCCTCGTTCCACTCATCGAGGGGCAGGACCAGGGCTGGCCGATGTGGACATATCTGTCGCTGGTCGGTGGGGTGGCTCTCATCGCGCTTTTCTTCGCCGGGGAGGTCGTCCTGGCCAAGCGGGGCAAGAGCCCCCTGGTGCCTCCCCACCTGTTCTCGCACCCGGCCTTCACTGGCGGCGTGATCCTGGCTCTCGTCTACTTCGCCGCGTTCGTGAGCATCTTCTTCACCCTCTCGATCCTGTGGCAGGCCGGCCTAGGCCACACTGCTCTTCAAGCCGGAGTCGTCTCCATCCCGTTCGCGCTCGGCAGCATCGTGGGCGCGTCACAGAGCGGCATGCTTGCCGCCAAGATCGGCCGCACGGTGCTCGTCATCGGGGCAGGGATGGTGGCTGTCGGCCTCAGCGCGCTCTGGCTCGTCCTCATGCTCACGACGCCGGGCGACCTGACGAGCTGGGACCTGCTGGTGCCCCTGCTCGTCGCCGGCATCGGCAGCGGGCTCTTTATCGCCCCCAACGCACAGTTCATCATCGCCACCGTCGATCGTCAGGAGGCTGGTGCGGCCAGTGGTGTCATTGCCACCATGCAGCGCCTCGGCGCTGCGATCGGTATCGCCATCATCGGCAGCGTGTTCTTCGGCACTCTTTCGATCCCGACGAGGGGACGCCCGACCCCGGCCGATCTCGCCGCCGCCTTCACCCACAGCGCCACCTGTGCCCTCGCCGTGAGTGCGACGTTCGCCGTGATCTCCTTCCTACTCGTATTCACTCTGCCCAAACGGGCGGGGCGCGGCCCGGACGCCTCGTACGCCGAGCCTGAGCAGGCACCGGCAGTGCCAGTGTCGTAGTCAACAACCGGCGACTCACTCAGAGCCCCACTTCTGGGTCAGCGTCGGCGCGGTGCTCACACAAAGCCTGATTAGGTTGACCCAGCACTCCACTTCGCAGGCACCAAGAGCGTCGGACATGTCCATGATGAGAGACTTACCCAGTGCGCCCTATCATCCAGTCCTCGAAGCTCAAGCACGTCCGCTACGACGTGCGCGGCCCGATTCTCGTCGAGGCAGAACGCCTTGAGGCCGAGGGTCACCACATCGTAAGGCTCAACATCGGCAACCCCGCGCCGTTCGGTTTCGAGGCGCCGGAAGCGATTCTCCGGGACATGATCCACAACCTGCCCACGGCGCAGGGATACAGCGACTCCAAGGGAATCTACTCCGCCCGCACTGCCGTCGCGCAGTACTACCAGAGCCACGACCTGGACGTGACGGTCGAAGACGTTTACATCGGCAACGGCGTCTCCGAGATGATCACGATGGTTCTGCAGGCGTTCGTGGACGACGGCAACGAGATCCTCGTGCCGGCACCCGACTACCCGCTGTGGACGGGCGCGGTCGCGCTGGCGGGCGGTACTCCCGTGCACTACCGCTGCGATGAGGACAACGAGTGGAACCCGGACCTCGATGACATCGAGGCCAGGATCACCGAGAACACTCACGCCTTGGTGGTCATCAACCCCAACAACCCGACCGGCGCCGTCTACTCCGAGGAGACGGTGAAGGGCTTGGTCGACATCGCGCGCCGGCACAACCTGGTCCTGATGTCCGACGAGATCTACGAGAAGATCCTGTTCGACGACGCGGTCCACCACCACACGGCAACGTATGCCGCCGACGACGTCTTCTGCCTAACCTTCAGTGGGTTGTCCAAGGCCTACCGCATCGCCGGCTTCCGCAGTGGCTGGGTGATGGTCAGTGGCCCGCGCGATCGCGCAGAGGACTTCCTCGAGGGGCTGACCCTGCTGTCGAACATGCGAATGTGTGCGAACGTGCCTGCGCAGCATGCGATCCAGAGCGCGTTGGGCGGTCACCAGTCGATCAACGATTTGATCCTTCCCGGCGGCCGCCTAAGTGAGCAACGCGACACGGCATACGAACTGTTGAACGCCATCCCGGGGGTCAGCTGCGTAAAGCCGCAGGGTGCCTTCTACTGCTTCCCGCGGCTGGATCCGGATGTCTACCCAATCAAAGACGACGAGCAGTTCGTCATCGACCTGCTGCGGGCCAAGAAGATCCTGGTCACCCACGGAACGGGCTTCAACTGGCCGGATCCAGACCATTTCCGTCTCGTCACGCTCCCCAGCATCCAGGACCTCGAGGATGCCATCGGCCGCATCGCCTCCTTCCTGGAGAGCTTCCGCGACGCCTGACGCCCAGTGCCTGGCCCCAGGGGTTTGGCGCACGACGTCCCGACAGCATCGAACGGCCAGCGGCACAGTCGTGACCCTTGCCGCGCCCTTGGCGGTCACCGCGGAAGGCCATCCATGACCGATCAGGATGCGTTGCCATGCCGACTACGGCGTGTGTGACTGGACGATGAGGGCTCCGCTTGGGTCGAGCAGGATCCGATCGGTTGTTTCGTCCTCAAGGTGGTCGGGCCGGTGACGGTGTAGGGCCGTGCCGTGGCCAGGACGCGGTAGGCGGAGAGCAGGATCTCGTGTGCGGCGATGGCCTTGGCCTCATCGCGCGCGCGGACTGGACCACCAGCAGGAAACCGTGCTGGTCGGTGAAGGACCCGACGAACGCCCGTTCCCTGTTGAGACGACACATTCGCGCGGATGCGATGATGTGGCGCATGCGTGGGGCGGGAATCATGCGGTTTGGGTCTGCCAGGTTGCGGAGCATGCCGTGACGTTGCCCGCCGCGGTGCTCTCGTTTGCCGTGCTGGCCGGGCTATTGACGGTGGTTCCTGGCCTTGATACGGCGCTGGTGCTGCGTGCGGCGATCACCCAGGGGCGAAGGCAGGCGTTTGCTACTGCTCTCGGGATCAATACTGGGGCACCGGCGTGGGGTGCGGCAGCGGCGGTGGGGGTCTCGGCGCTGCTGACTGCGTCGACCATCGCCTACACCGAACGAACTGCGGACTCTGCGGCGATGCGAACGCCGAGTTCCTCGTGCATCTCTCGCGTGAGCGCCTGAAGTTCCGACTCATCAAGCTCCAGATGTCCACCGGGAACGTCCCATAGATCTGGGTACGCGCGCGCGGCCGGCTCGGTGTACGAGTTGACCGTTGCCGCTCTCAACCATTGCCCCGGTAGTGACGACATGCATGAAGGGCAGTAGAGCAGTTGCGCCAAGGAGATCAAGGGCCTACAGGGTCAAGCCCTCTGCCGCTGCTGGGCGATGGTGAAGGGACTCGCTCCTGCGTCGCTTTCCATACCGATACGTCGTGGGCGAGGACGACCCGTCCCGGGTCGAAATACCAGCACGGGTGCCATCCAGATCAGTGCCGCGGGTAGGGGTCGGCGTGGGCCGGGCAACAAGCGGATTGCCGATAGGTTGACCGTGTGCCGGAGACGATCGAGGACTACTACGAGCGAGTCGAGGCCGCTGCCGACGACGAGGGCCGCCTGGCGACCAACGCCGAGATCCAGGCCTGGGAGGTCTTTCCCTTTGAGTCAGAAGGCGAGAGGCTCAAACCCCTTGAGCCTCTCGCCCAGGCAGAGGCGCTCCGTCATGGCGAGGGCGGGAAACCCTGTGGCGCCTGCGACTATGCCGACGAACCCAACTCGGTCGACGCCGAGGTCTGACGCGACGATCACTGGCGCATCACGGTCACCGAGCCCAGCGGCGCGCCGTTGATTCTCATGCTCTCGCCGCAGGCCCACCACGACTTCACCACGCTACCGATGGACCGCGCCGCCGAGATGGGGCAGATCATGGTCGCTCTCGGCGCGGCCATCGAAGCCCTGCCGAGCGTCGCCCGCGTCCACGTCAGCAAGTGGGGTGACGGTGGGGCACACGCCCACATCTTCTTCTACGCCCGACCCACCCGGATGCCGCAGCTGCGTGGCACCATGATGGCCGTCTGGGACGACTATCTGCCGCGCGTACCGGGCGAGGTCCGTGACGCGAACGCCCGCGCCGTCATACACAATCTGGTCCGCTCCTATGGCGGACGCGCTCTCGGGCCGGCATCCTGACCCGTTCCTTCAGGCCCTTCCTCCCTCGTGCCTTCTGCTCAGTTCAACGACCCGCGACTGCCAGCTGACCCAGATCTCTGCCTCCGAGGCGCGCCGGACCGCGTCAGCCCAGACCGTAGGGGAGGTCTCGGTGGTGGGCGCTGATCTCGATGAGCCGGTTGTACTTGGCGACTCGTTCACCCCGGGCAGGTGCCCCGGTCTTAATCTGGCCGCACCCGGTACCCACCGCGAGGTCGGCAATGAAGGGGTCGGGGGTCTCGCCCGAGCGGTGGGAGACCATCTGGGTGTACCCGGCCCGGTGGCAGATGGCCATGGCCTCGAGGGTCTCGCTGACGGTGCCTATCTGGTTCAGCTTGATCAGGGCAGCGTTGCCGATGCCGTCGGCGATGGCCGTGGTAATGATGGCGGGGTTGGTGCAGAAGTTGTCGTCGCCGACGAGCTGCACGTGTCCGCCGAGCCGGGCGGTCAGCTCCTTCCAGCCGATCCGGTCTGATTCGCCTAGGCCGTCCTCGATGCTCCAGATCGGGTAGCGATCGACCATGGATGCGTAGCGTTCGACCATGTCGTGACTGGACAGCTGCTGACCGTTCACGCGGTAGCCGCCGTCCTGACTACCGAACTCAGAGGCGGCGGGGTCCAGTGCAATCGCGATACCGGATCGTGATGCGGTGTATCCGGCGTCGGTGATTGCGGCGACGATCACCTCGAGCACCTCCTCTGGTTCGGCGAGTTCGGGGGCGAAGCCACCCTCGTCGCCGAGCCCGGTGGCGTGCCCGGCGGCCGCGAGGCGCTTGCGCAGTGCCGCATACACCTCGGCTCCGGCACGCACGGCCTCAGTGACGCTCGGCGCACCTAGCGGGGAGATCATGAACTCCTGGAAGTCCAGGGCGTTGGGGGCGTGCGCGCCGCCGTTGAGGACGTTGAAGCACGGCACCGGCATGCGCGGCGGCTGCCCGAAACTAGGAAGCCATTCGTGCAGGGACTGACCGTTGGAGGTTGCCAACGCCCGGGCCAGGGCCATCGAGACCCCGACAGTTGCGTTGGCCCCAAGACGTGCCTTGGTGGGCGTGCCGTCGGCGGCGACCATGGCTTCATCGACTGCGGCTAGGGACTCCCACGACCGGCCTTTGAGTAGGTCGGTGATCTCGCCGTTGACGTTGCCGACCGCAGTGAGTACCCCAGACCCACCGAAGCGGGTGGGGTCGCCGTCGCGCAGCTCGACCGCCTCGCGGGTGCCGGTGGAGGCCCCGGACGGGACCCCGGCGGTAGCGGTGGTCCCGTCCGAGAGGGTGACCGTCGTCTGCAGGGTCGGGCGTCCCCGGGAGTCCAGGATCTCCAGGGCTGCGACACCGGTGATTTCGAAACTCATCTAAGTCAACCTTTCTTCGGCATGTGTTATCGACGCTATGCCTCGGCGCGCCAGTTCGCCACGGACGTTCCTTCCGGCAGGTAACGATGCACCGGGCACCCGATCGGCGTGATGCGATGAATCTCTGAGGCCATTGACCGCGCGGACGCAGCCTAGCGCTGGGCCATGACGTCCACGCCGGTGACCACGTGGAGAATTCGGGCGGGTCATCGACGAACAAGTCGTATGTCCGGCCGTGTCCCGGAGCCTGCGAGCTCCGCGACCTGCCGACCGCACACGGTCTGCCCCACAGGCGCCTCTCACCAGGCCATCCAGCGCGAACCACCACCGGCCCCCTGTCTGACGGTGTCGCTGCGGGAACGGTGGCCCCGCTGCCGCGAACAGCGAGCCGCCAGCGGCCGGGTGCCGCTCGGTTCGTCAGTTGCGCGAGGTCACCGACTGGACGGGTCAAGCGACGCGCGCCACAACCGCCAAGCCCTTCAGTGCGAGGCTTAGGGCGAGTCAACGGAGTGAGTCTGTGCCTCGTCCACCGGGTCGACAGAGAGGTGAGGGAGTCGTCGGTCGAGCCACTTGGGCAGCCACCAGTTGGCCACTCCGAGGATATGCATCATGGCCGGGACGAGCACCGTACGCAGGACGAACGCGTCGAGCAACACAGCCGACGCGAGCCCAATGCCGAACTCCGCGATGACCCGCTGGGCACCGAAGGCGAAGGCCACGAAGACGCAGATCATGATCGCGGCGGCCGCCGTGATGACCTTGCCTGTTGTCGCCTGGCCCTGGCTGACCGAGAGGCGGTTGTCCCCGGTGTGCACCCACTCCTCGTGCATCCTGCTAACCAGGAAGACCTGGTAGTCCATGGAGAGGCCGAAAAGGATCGCCAGCATGATCACGGGTAGGAACGCCTCGATTGGACCTGCTTTGCCGAGCCCGAGCAGGTCAGTGCCCCAACCCAACTGGAATACCGCCGTGACGACACCGAAGGACGCGCCGGCAGCCAGCAGGTTCATCACGGCCGCGGTCGCCGGCACCAGCAGGCTGCGGAAAGCCAGCATCAGCAGTAGGAACCCGAGCAGGACGATAACGCCGATGAACAGCGGAAGCTTGGAGGTGAGGACATTCGCAAAGTCGTCGAAGATCGCCGTCGTCCCACCAACGTAGACCTGCAACGACGTCCCCTGTTCAGCCGCTGGGATCACCGAGTTCCGCAGGTGCTGGATGAGTTCGCTAGTTGCCGCGTCCTGGGGCGAGGTCGTCGGGACCACCTGGACGATGTCCACCTTAGCTCCGGGAGCTGTCGGGAAGGGTGTGACCGACGCGACCCCAGGCTCACTACGCAGCTTGCCGGTCAACGCGGCGAGCGCGGCGGTGTCGGCGGGAGACTTCACCTCGGCCACTAGCTGCAACGGCCCGTTGAAGCCGGGACCGAAGCCCTTTGCCATCAAGTCGTATGCCTTACGGGTGGAACTCCCGGAAGGATCGTTGCCAGAGTCGGAGGACCCGAGCCGCAGCGAGAGGACCGGCAGCATCAACACGAGCATGACCACGATCGCACCGACGGCCAACACTCTGGGCCGCCTCGCGACCAGTGTGGACCAACGCGCCCAGAACCCCTTGGCATGTGGCTCGTGCGGTCCTTCCACCGCCAGCCGGCGGCGCTCTTTGCGTCCGAGCACCCGCGGGCCGAGGAAGCCCAGCAGCGCGGGCAGAAACGTCGTGGCGGCGGCGACGGTGAAGACGACGATCAGCGCAGCGGGAAGCGCCAGCCCATTGAGGAAGCTGAGACGAAGCACGAGCAGTCCCAGCAGCGCGACGCAGACGGTCCCGCCGGCGAACAGGACCGCACGGCCGGACGTGTCCAGGGCTCGGACGGCGGCTTCCTCTGGTGTGAGACCGCCCAGGATACCCGCGCGATGCCTGGTGACGATGAACAATGCGTAGTCGATACCGACGCCAAGGCCGATCAGGGCGGCGAGCGTCGGCCCGACCGTTCCGATGCTCACCACGTGGGAGAGCAGTCCCACGGCCAGCAGTCCGCTGCCCAGGGCCACCACGGCGGTGAGCAGTGGAAGGGCCATCGCGAACAGCGACCCGAACGCGATGAACAAGATGACAGCGGCGGCGACCATGCCGATCAGCGTGCTGTTGGAGGGTGGGGTCTGCTGGATCTGCTTGATCGCGTTGCCGCCCAGCTCGACGTCGAGGCCGGACGAGCGAGCCGACTTCGCCAGGTCGATGACAGCCTGTACGTCGGCCTTGGGCAGTGCCTGTGCCATCTTGGAGAAGGTTATGTTCGCGAATGCCGTGCGTCCGTCCTTACTCAGCTGGGCAGCGCCAGCCGCGGCGTACGGGCTGGCGACCGAGGCCACCGACGGCGACTTGGCCACCCGGTCGAGCATCGAGGCAACCTTGGACTGGACGGCCGGGTCGTGGACGCTCCCGCTCCTGACGTGGATGACGATCGTGTCGGAGTCGCCAGCTTGGGCGGGGAAGCTCGAGCTCAGCAGAGTCAGTGCCTTGCTCGACTCGGTGCCCGGCAACGAGAAGCTATCGGAGTATGCGGTGCCGATGCCTGAGGTGAGCCCTACGAGCGCTGCGATGGCTGCCAGCCAACTGACCACGACGATGCGACGATGCCGGAAGCACCACCGTGCCAGACTGGCCAAGATAGACTCCTTGGGTTGCACTTGATGAACGTTCAGTGAGTGTACTTAATAAACGCTCGATAAGTAACGTACACGATGCTCAGCCCGATCAGGAGGACGAATGCCACGCCCGGCCAGGTCGACGGCGGTGGACACGCGTGCCCGAATCCTTGCAGTGGCCCTGGAGCTGGTCAGCGAACGTGGGTTCGCCGGGACCTCGATCCGCGACATAGCCGAGCGCCTCGACCTGACCGCAGCCGCGATCTACTACCACTTCGCGTCCAAGGACGCCCTGCTCGACGTCCTCGTAGAGCCGCTGATCGACGGGCTCATCGAACTGTCAGCCAAGGCGGATTCGGGCGAGCTCGCCGAGATCGACGTGCTCAGGGAGCTCCTGACAGTATTGTCCGGCGAGGGTGCCAAGGTCATGGGGGTCCTGCGCGGCGACCCGTCCGCCACGCTGCGCCTCAAGGCCCGTTTGGAGCCGGAACGGATGTTCGCGGGCATCGTGCGCGGGCTCGCCCGGTCCGACGACCGGGTGGCTCTGCTACGGGCGACGTGCGCGGTCGGGGCCATTCAGGGTGCGGTGTTCGCGACCTCTCACAGCCATCCCGGACCACGCGGGTCCTGGCCCGGGTTCGACGACGAGGACCGCGCTGTCGTCATCAACGCCGCGCTGGCGGCGCTACTCAGCGCGCCGTCCTCATAGCCGGGGAAGCGCCAGCGACATCGATGCCGCGGCACGACGATCCCAGGATGTCCAAACCGTAGATCCAGCCATTGCTCACTCGCAGCGGCTTTGACTCGTCACAGATCCTTGCGTCGGAAGGTCTGTGCGGCAAGTACGACGAGCGCGACAGCAAGAAGGAGAGCCGTCAACACCGGCCACAGCACGGCGGCGTCCTTGCCCGCCGCGAGCGAGGCGGGCTGCGTGGCCAGGCCTGCAGGTGAGTACCTGCCGAGGGGTTTCCAGATCGCCGCAATCGAAACCAATGCGTAGGCACCCAGTCCTGCGCCGGCAGCTCCTGCCGCAGTGCCGATGAGAACGGAGAGCAGCGTCATCAGGGCGATGAAGAGGACGCCGAGCACCAGCCACACCAAGGCTGAGGACCACAGCGCCGATGCCGGTGCCTTCCCGAAGACGACCGCGGTGATACTCCAAGTCAGGAGAGTTCCCACGATGACCAGGATGGCGAGGAACACCGAGTGGACCGTGGCCTTGGCGACGATGAATGCGGTGCGTGACACGGGCTTGGTGAGCACAAGAACAGCCGTTCCGCTCTTGGTCTCCGTCGAGATGATGCCTCCGTAGGTGATGATCAGGGCGAACAGGGCGATCTGCGACAGGTTCTTGATCCACTGGGTGTAGGCATCGAGATAGGTCGGTGTCGGTATCTGGAACTTGCCGAGCTGGTCGCCGGCCACCGCGCCCACGATCTCCGGGGTGAACCGGGCCAGGACCGGTCCGGTCAGTGCGAAGAACAGCAGGATGCCTGGCAACACCCAGATGCGCCACGTCCGCAGAATCTCCCGGGCTTCCTTGCCCACGAACACTGTGAAGCCGTTCATCGCCGTTCACCTCCAACGAGTTCGACGAAGACCTCTTCGAGACCCATCTCGCCAGCCTCCAGGCGGGACAATCCAAGCTGCCGAGCGGCGACCATGGCCGGAATCTCGTGTTGCGCTGCGCTCACGTCGCTTACCGTGATCTCGATGGCACCGTCCGACCCTCGCGCGACCGTGGTCGCCCACCTCTGACGTCCGATCTCCTGCGCAAGCTCGTCAGCGCCGTCGGTGACCTCGACCACCACCTTCTGCACTCCGTAGCGTGCCTTGAGCTCGTCGATGGGTGCCTGGGCGACCACGCGACCGCGGTCGAGGATCGCCACGGTGTCGCACACACGCTCGACGTCGGCCAGGATGTGCGTGGAGAAGAACACAGTGGTGCGCCCACGCAGTGAGGTGAGCATGTCGAGGACGTCCTTGCGGCCCATCGGGTCGAGCGCGCTCGTGGGCTCGTCGAGAAGCAGCAGCTTCGGTGCGTTGACGAGGGCTTGGGCGACGCCAAGACGCTGCTTCATACCGCGGGAGTATTCGCCGACCTTTGTCTTCACATCGACGATCCCGGCCAGGTCGAGCAGCATTGTGACGCGCTCGTCAAGAACTGACCCGCCGATCCCGAAGAGCCCTCCGGCGAAGCGCAGGAGCTCGTCGGCCGTCATCCATTCGTAGAAGCCGGGGACATCGGGCAGGAAACCGATATCGGAGCGGACGGCGTTGCCGGCCGACGCGACGTCTTCGCCGAGTATCTGCACGGAACCGCTGGTGGGACGTGCCAGACCAGTCAGGATGCGGAGCGTGGTCGTCTTGCCTGCTCCGTTGGGGCCGAGAAACCCGAATATCGAGCCTTCCGGCACGACCAGGTTGACAGTATCGAGTGCACGTTTCTCGCCGTAGGACTTCGTCAGCCCTGCGGTCTGGATCGCTGCTTTCATCAGTGGTCGGTGTCGTCGAGCGGCCCGTACAGAGTATCGGCGATGGTCTCGGTACTAACCGACGGCGATGCGGACGGCGCCGCGTTCTCGGCGATGGGCGCCGGCTTGCGGCCCACCACCAGGTAGAGGATCGCGCCAACGGTGTTCACCAGCAGGACGATCGCTACCCAGATCCACTTGTTCCCGAAAACCACTTGCTCACTGGGTCGCCGGTACAGATCGAGGAACGCGACCACGTCGAGCGTGATCTGAGCGAGGGACAGCACGACCAGAACGACCACGACCCAGACCGGGATCGCCGACAAGTTCGTATTCATCGCGCACATCCTTTCGTTGAGACATCTGACAGGAACCGTCGCTGTTGGGCAGCGCAGCCGATGCGCGACACCGACGCGAGCAGCACGAACGACAGCGCCAGAGAGCAGACGAACCCGATCCAAATGGGCCAGACGCCGGCGCCGCCTCCGAGTGTGCTCAGCGTCGGCATGAGCACGGAAATCGCCACCGTTATCATCGTATCGGCAGAAGGGGCGGCGGTGCCTGACGGAGTCTGGCGGTGTTCGGCCGCGCCGATACAGGCGGCGATCCGGCCGGTCGACGACCGATTGAGCTCGCCTTCGCCTTGTGGGCGGCCAAAGGTATCGATCACCCAGCGTCCGGCGGATAGCCGGGGACTATTGGTTTGGGGCGCGCAAGGTTTTGACCATCTCAAGAGTGTGTCCGCCCGGATCCAACGCGATTGCCCGTCGACGTCCTGTCTCCCGAAAGTCTCGGCGGCGGTAGAAACCAATTGCCCGTGGACTGTTCTCATACACGAATAAGCGAAGACGATCAGAAGTGCGACATGCCCAATCCTCGACCTCATCGAGCAAAGCATCAGCGATACCAAACTGCCGTCCGCGATAGTCCGATGAGACGTAGACACCGGTGAGGACTGCCTGCGGACCGTCCTCATCGCCCAACTGCCCACTCATCATTCCAACCCATCGACCTGTCTTCGTGTCGATTGCCGCGAGAGATGCGGTGTCGGGTCCCTCACCGCGTCGCCCTCGCAGGCGCCAGGCGTCCACGTTCATTCGCCGAGTGGTGTGCAGTGTTGCTCCATATGAGATGGGGTTGTCGGTCGCGTTCTCGATGCGCAGTCCCCGGATCTGCGGCCAATCACTTTCCATAGTGCTGCCGATGGTGATGCTCTGACTGCGATCACCCATGCCGCGACCGTACAACACCCTCGCCAGCCGTGAAGTGGGACCGCCTTGACCTTGATTTAGGGTTCTCGCGAGGTGCCCATAAGGCGCGGGCGGTGAGGATGTACGTGGGAACCCATCTCTGGGAGCCCTCCCTACGTAGTCAGGAGCACGCACCTTGAGCCATATCCGACCGCGCACGACTGTCATCAGCGGCGCTGCCTTGGGTCTCCTAGCAGGAGCCGCCGTGTACGGCACGGTTGCATCATCGGCGGCGGCAACGACGCCCAGGGCGTTGAGGGCCAAAGCCCCGGTGGCGGCTGCGACTGCCCGGGCCGCAAGTTGTGCGAGAGGCCAGAGGCTCGAGCACGGTGTTTGCATCATCCGCGTTGTCCGCAAAGTCGTCGTCCCGTAACCCGCGCGATAGCAGAAGCACTCCGATGCCCAAGGGCATCTCCGACCTCGAGGAGGAACCTCTAGTTGACTGCAAGAAGCGACCTGCTAACCGAAGACCCGCAGAGGCATCGCCGACCTCCCCCGCACAAAGTATCTCGGCCAAATCGACGTCGTACCTGGGTGCGCCGGGTAGGTGTGTTCATGGTGGTCGTGCTGCTGTGGCTCGCCTGGTCGATCGGTGGTGCCCTGACGGCTCCGGGCACCGACAGTACGTCTGCGCGGCTGGCTGAGTGGGCCCGGTCCAACGGGCTGGGTTGGGCGGTCAGCGGTCTGGAGCAGGCTCAGTACAAGATGAACCCACCAAAGGTTGGCGGCAGCCTGGCTGGCGGCATCCCACGCATCGCCGCGAACCGGCCGGTATCGAGGCGGCTCACCAGACCAGCGAGTTTCCTGGCACCTCCCGCGACGATCCCGTCTCAAGCCCAACCACCTCTGCCAGGCGAGGGTTCCTGGCAGTCACTGGTCAACGTCCATGACCAACCGGCGATCCGGGCCGCGTTCCTGCGTCCGGACGCGCAGCACACCAGCTATCTGGTCGGGGTGGCCTGGCTCAACCAGAAGCTGGTCAAGATGGCCCTGCATCCCGGCTTCCGAGTGCCCGGCGGTTCTGGCTGGCCCCAGCCCTCGCAAGTGCCGGATTCGCAGCGGAACAGCCTCCTTGCCACGTTCAACTCGGGATTCACCATGAACGATGCCAACGGCGGCTACTGGCAGAACGGCCAGACTGCGGTGCCGCTGCGCAACGGCGCAGCGTCAATGGTGTTGTACAAAGATGGCCACGTCGATGTGGTCAGGTGGAACGGAGCCAACCCTGGCCCAGACGTGGCCGCCGTTCGCCAGAACCTCGGCTTGCTGGTTGACCACGGCGCGATCACTCCCGACGTGAACAGCACGACTACATCAACGTGGGGGGCGACCGTCGGCAACGCCACCTACGTGTGGCGCTCAGCCGTGGGGATCCGCAAGGACGGCTCGCTGGTGTTCGTGGTTGGCGCGTCGATGTCGGTGCAAACCTTGGCCAACATCGTGCATGACGCGGGAGCGGTGCGTGCCATGGAGCTGGACATCAACCAGTCATGGACCAACTTCATCACCTACACCCACCCGAGCAACGGCGTAGCGGTGCCACAGATGCTCACCAAGGACGAGCACCCCAACCCCTACCGCTACCTCCAGCCGTCATCGCGCGACTTCGTTGCGGTCCTTCCTCGTTGATGAGCCCGCCGTGACCGCGCACGCCTCGGACCCTCGGCAGCACGAGCACGAAATCGCCGCCCTCATCAAGAAGGTCGTGCGCCGGCCACTGGCGGTAGATCTTCGGGAGCCGCACTCCAGTGCGGAAAATGCCGTCTCAGGGCCTGAGATCTTGGGTGAAAGCGTCACTTGCGTGGCTGTGAGCCAGGCCATTCGCCGGGCTCACGCGTGGTCTCCACCTTGTGTTGAGCGGCCGAGGGCTCAGGTTGGTTGCCAACTAGCAGCTCCGACAGGCCACGGCCGTCGGTGAATACGGGCGACCCCTGGGTTGCGTGGGCGCGCCCCGACCGGATTCGCCTGGTTGATGGGCGTAAACGGGGAGCGTCGAGCACGGCCCAGACGACCTTGCCGCCATCGGCGGTGGGCAGAGCCCCGAACGCACGTGAGAGGCCGGCGACGACGGTGCGCCCTCGCCCGTGCAGGTCAAGGACTGAGCAGCTCTGATTCGGCAGGGCGGGACCGTGGTCTCGAACGGTCAAACGCAGGGCTCCACGGTCCCAGACGACAGACAGGTCAATGTCGGTGCCGGCATGCACTGACGAGCTGATCACGAGCTCGCTGACCACCAAGGTTGCGGAGGGGATGGCCCGGCCCAAACCCCAGTCCAGCAGGGTGCGCGTGACGAAGTTCCGTGCGGCGCGAGGCGCCGTCGGGTGCGCGGCCAGGCGTAGCCACTCAACGGCCAGGGTCGGGGTCGCTAGCACCGCCGATACCGCGGAGAACAACGACGCGGTCGCGATCAGGTGCCCACCCAGGGGATGAGCGTGCAGCGCCTCGCGAACCCGCGGGTCCGGGCAGGCCACCGCCACCGGGATCCCGGGCCAGTCACGAACATGGCGCCCTGCCGACGCGAGCACCTCAACCGCGACAGGTCCGGCACCATCAACCGCCGCAGGTCCGGCACCCTCGAATACCGCCGACAGGTCACAGACCACGCCACGGGGCCCCTCGGCCAGAGCCAGCTCGATCGCACGGTCCAGATCCTCGGCACCATCACTAAGACGACCGGCCACCTCAAGGACCACTACCTGACGTATGGCGTGTTTTCTGGCACGTACCTGCCGGCCTATCGCCGCACGGCCAGCTGACGGCTTAAGGAGCTTGGTCGGGACGTGGGGCACGTACTGAGTCGGCAACAGGACGACATGGTGATCGGACTCTTCAGGAAGGTCGTGCGTCCTGGTCGGTCGCTGAGCCATAGCGGGCTCGATTCGCTGGTCCCCGAATGTAGGACACGGGCCACCGAGTGTCGGGAGTAGCACAGGGAGAAGCCGACGCCACCAGGGTCTTGAGGCACGTAGGAACTTAAACATTACACCCGGGGATCCTCCCGAACATGCAGTTCAGGCCGGACGGCCGCCGAGCTCAGACCTGATGCCTCAGAGTGAGTCCGGGACCTTTTCAGTGCCCTCCACGGCAGCGGAGTCCAGGCCTCTTTGTCCCCTCGCGGTACCGACCGACCGTCGGCGGTGTGGCGGGTGACGCTGAACTGACCGCGCCCTGTCATGGGCCGATCGTGGCTGCAGCCGCCAACTGTGTCGGGCATCCTCATCCAATGGCTTTTGCCGGGTAGTGTTGGCAGGCTCGGCTCTGGTAGCCGCTGGCGGGTCAGCGCTCTCCCCTTCTGACCGTCTAGGTCTCGCGGCAGACCATGCGCCCGCTGGTCGTGAGGAGGCAGTCACCAGAGAATCGGTACGTGACCGACCTCCGCGCTGGCAGCTGAGTTGTTTGCAGTGGACGATGGCTTTTCGACGCAGGAATGGGAGCAACGCGGCAAGGAAGGCTTCCGGGCGAGTGGTGTGCACGTCGTACCCGGCGTCGATCGTCAGGTATGACGCGTCGGGGATCCGATCGGCCAACCCTTCGAGTTGGTCTTGCGGGAAGTGGCTGTCGGGGCCGCCGGCGATCACCAGCGTGCGGGCGGTGATGTGGCGCAGGTCGTCCCACCACGCGGGGTCGGGGACGTTGCGTTGCTTGGTTATCGCCTCCACCACACGCCAGTCGAAGCAAAGGGTTCCGTCGGGCCGGGACGGCATATCCCGCGATGGCGTCGCCTGGCCGCGGCGGTGCAGGCTCCTCCAACACCAGCCGCCGCACGCGCCTTGGCTCGGCCGCGGCGACCAGGTACGCCACCGCACCACCCACGGAGTGCCCGATCAAGAACGCGCCGTCGAGGTCGAGAGCGTGGAGAAACCCGAGCACGTCCGAGCGCATCAGCTCCAGAGGATAGGCACCCGGCTGCGAACTGCCCCCGTGGCCCCGCAAGTCCAGCGCGTACACCCGGTGGGCGGGGGCCAGCGCCTCGACCACGACGTTCCAGTCGCTGCTGTCCTGGCCAAGGGCGTGCAGCAGCACCACTACAAGCAGGCCAGCCTCTCCTGCGGTCCTGTAGGTCAGCTCGATGCCATCGAATTCGACGCTGGACAGCTCCATCACAGGGGCAACGCTACGACGACCTCGACGTCCCACCGCACGATGGCGAGTTCACAACTGGGACCGTCTGCACCGGTGGATACTTGGTTGATTGAATGGGCCGATGGGCCAAGAGATGCTTCGCGACAAGATCGCCCTTGTCACCGGTGGCTCGGGCGGTATCGGCCGGGTCATGGTGCGCCGACTCGCAGCAGTGGGATGTCACGTCGCGGTCGGGTACGCCAGCAATGCCGACGCTGCGAACCAGGCGGTCAGCGATGCCACCGAGCTGGGTGTGCGGGCGATTGCATTACAGGCCGATCTGTCCGATCCCGATGCCGTCACTTCCCTCGCCTGCCGCGCCAGCGCAGAACTGGGCGCCGTCGATGTACTGGTGCCCAACGCGGGTATCTCGGTACCCACCGACTTGGCCGGAGTCGATCTTGAGTTGTGGCAGCGCGCTCTGGCAGTGAACCTGACCGCTCCGTTCCTGCTGGCCCAGCACTTGGTGCCCGGCATGGCTGAGCGGGGCTTCGGACGGGTGTTGTTCACCTCCTCTGTCGCGGCGTTCACCGGTGGGGTGGTGGGCCCGCACTACGCCGCATCCAAGGCGGGCCTGCACGGTTTGGTCCACTGGCTCGCCTCCACCTACGCGGCTGCGGGAGTGACGGTCAATGCCATCGCTCCTGCGCTGGTGGGCGGTACCGAGATGATGCCCGCCGATGAACAGGACACAGGGCGGGTGCCCGTGGGACGCTTCGCCACCACCGAGGAGATCGCCGACCTAGCCATCACCATGCTGAGCAACGGATATCTCACCAGCAAGATCTACCTCCTGGACGGTGGCATCTACCCCCACTGAGCTGCGCCGCTGGGCGTCAAACCTGCCCTCGGCGACGACCTGGGGCTTCGCGCATACACGGTGATGCGCCAGAAGGCTGTGACCCGCCAGGACTTGACCTGCGTCGAGTCGACGCCCGCGGTAAGCCATGGCTGCATCGCCGCTAGCGGGACCTTCCTGGCTAGCGCGTTCTTGATTGGTGTTTGTGCAGGTCAGGTGCCATTTTGGTGGTTGCTGGGTGTATTACCTAAGTCGGTCATCGGGTGGGGCCATGTGCGGGTGGTGACCAAGACGGTGATCGGGTCGGCTTGGCCGTGGTGAGGTGCTTCGTGCAGTCTTGCTCGACTCGGCCAGAGCGCCGATACGAGGAAGAGCCACGGGGACGATCTGGGACCGAGCCGATGCCGCGTGTTCACTCGTCCGGTATGGCGCTGGCCAGGAGCTCGGCGAGGTGCGTCCCACGACGACCGGCCAGCTGTTCGAGCTGGGTGCGACAGGAGAACCCGTCCGCGAGCACGACTGTTTCGCGGTCGGAGTCGCGTACGGCGGGCAGGAATTGCTGCTCGGCTATCGCCACGGAGACGTCGTGGTGGCCCCGTTCCACTCCCCAGTTCCCCGCGAGTCCGCAGCAGCCTCCTAGCCGGGTGACCGCCACTTCGGATCGGTGCAGCACTGAAGCATCCGCGGACCAGCCCATAACGGCATGGTGATGACAGTGGGGCTGGGCGATGACTTCGGTGCCGTGGAGGTTGGGCGGCTCCCATGACGCCGTGATGGTCAGCAGCTCCGCCAGCGTTCGGGTTGCCGCCGAGACTCTCGCGGCTGCTGATTCGGTCCCTAGCAGCTCGAGGGCATCACCGCGCAGGACCGCCGTGCAGGACGGCTCCAGTCCGACGATCGGAATGCCCGCGTCGGCGTATCGGGAGAGGATCATGACGGTGCGGTTGAGGATCTTCCGCGCTGCGTCCAGTTGTCCGGTGGTGATCCAGGTCAGTCCGCAGCAGGCCTCCGCCGGCGGCACCTCCACGCGGTAGCCGGCGTGCTGCAATACCTTGACGGCGGCGATGGCCACCTGCGGGGCGAAGTGGTCGGTGAACGAGTCGACCCACAAAACGACCGGGCGCAGGCGTTCGCCCGAGGAGGGGAGTTGTTCCGGCACTCTCGATCGCTGTTGGGAGCTCCACCACTGTTGGAAGGTCTGTTCGGCGAAGCGCGGCAGGGCGCGACGGTTGTCCACGCCGGCCACCCAGCGAGCCACCCGACTGGCTGGCCTGGACGACATCAGAGCGTTGGCCGCCCCAGGTGCCCGCGCTGCCAGGTCGGCCCACTGTGGGAGCCTGCCCAGGGTGTAGTGCGAACGGGGTCGTAAGCGGCCTCGGTAGGACTGGTGCAGGACCTCGGCCTTGTAGGAGGCCATGTCCACTCCCGTAGGGCAGTCGCTCGAACAGCCTTTGCAGGCCAGGCACAGATCGAGCGCCTCGTGCACCTCCGGTGCCCGCCATCCGCGGACGGGGCTGTTGGGCGCGAGCATCTCCTGTAGTACTCGTGCGCGGCCGCGAGTGGAGTCCTTCTCCTCTCGGGTCGCGAGGTAAGAGGGACACATCACTGCAGTGGTGCCCTTCAGATCGGCGCGGCATTTGCCGACGCCCGTGCACCTGTGCACTGCGGCGCCCAGGTCGCCGTCATCGTGTCGATACGCCAGCGCGAGCCCTTCTCGGCGTGGCATGGCCGCTGCCACCCGGACGTCCGCATCGACCGGTGATGGTCGAACCAGGACACCGGGGTTGAGAAGGTCCTCAGGGTCGAAGAGGGCCTTCACTTGGGAGAAGAGGGCCAGCGTCTGGGGGGAGTACATGAACGGCAGGAGCTCACTGCGCGCTCGGCCGTCACCGTGTTCGCCCGAGATCGACCCGCCATGTGCGGCGACGAGGCGTGCCGCATCTTCCAGGAAGGACCTGAAGACCGGTAGCCCGCCCTCGACACGGGTGCCTCCGAAGGGAAAGTCGATACGTACATGGACGCAGCCGTCGCCGAAGTGCCCGTAGGGGACACCACCCAGTCCATGCTCGGTCAGGAGGTCTTCGAACCCCCGCAGGTAGGAGCCCAGCTGGTCGACCGGGACGGCTGCGTCCTCCCATCCGGCGTGTGCCGGTTTGCCCTCCGAGGTGCGGGCAGCCAAACCTGCCCCGTCCTCTCGGATGCGCCAGATTGCGTCGGCATGAGCACGGTCGGTCACCGTGAGGGTGTCGACGGCGCCTGCGTCCTGGGCGACTTGGTTAGCCCGGTGGGCCAGCTCATCGTGATTGTCACCGGCGAGCTCGACGATGAGCCACCCGCCACCCCGGGGGAGGTCAGGGACCGGAGCTGAGGACGACTGCATGACCCGTTCGACGATGCGAGAGTCGAGCCCTTCGCAAGCGGTAGGGCCGTAGGCCAGCAGTCCGGGCGTCGCGTCGGCTGCGTCGGCCATCGTGGGGTACCCCAGGACGACAAGGCATCGCAGCGGCGGGTCGGGAACGAGACGGACGATGGCACCGAGCACTAGGGCGAGTGTGCCTTCGCTTCCAACCAGGGCGCGCGCCACATCGAAGCCTCGCTCGGGCAGCAGATGTTCAAGGGAGTAGCCCGACACCTGCCGGCCGAAACGGCCTAGCTCGGTGCGGATTGTGGCGAGGTCGTTGGCGACCAGCTCCCGCAACGACGCCATCAGGGGATCTGCGACGTGATCTGGCCTGGCGCGGTTGTCGAGTGTCAGCCTGGCGCCGGCGGCAGTGAGGACGTCGAGTCCCAGGACATTGTCGGAGGTGCGGCCGTAGGCCAGTGCCCGCGAGCCACAGGCGTTGTTGCCGACCATTCCGCCGATGGTGCACCGGTTGTGGGTGCTGGGGTCGGGACCAAATCGCAGCCCGTGCGGCCGTGCGGCAGCCTGCAACTGGGCCTGCACCACGCCTGGTTCCACCACGGCGAGCAGGGCATCTGGGTCCACCTGCAGAATTCGCGTCAGGTGTCGGCTGGTGTCGAGAACGACCCCCGGACCCACGGCGTTGCCGGCGATCGACGTGCCGGCCCCCCGCATGGTGAGCGGCAGGCCGAGTTGCCGGCAAACGTCCAACACCGCCTCGATCTCCTCCACGTGGCGTGGCCGGACCACGGCCTGCGGCAGTACTCGATACAGGGAGGCGTCCGATGAGTACAGCGCGCGACCCAGCGCCGAGTCGTCGACGTCGGCGATTCCTGCGGCCCGTAGCGCTGCACTCACCTCGGCTCGGTGGTTGTCCCGGCGGGGGCTCACTCGCTGATGGTGGGCGTAGGCGCGTGGCTGTGGCCATGACCATGGTGGTGGCCATGGTGGCCTGGGGCAGCCTGCTGCGTCTTGGCTTCGTCCCCTTTGCGCAACGGTGTGGTCTCGTAGGCGCCTTCGTGCGCCATCACCGGACGGCGATCGCCCGCAATCTCAGGATGGCGTTCCTCCAGCGATTGGCGTGCCTCGGCCGTGCGGCGCAACTGGGTGACGTACTCGCGGTTGCCGGCATACGTGCCCTTCCAGGTCTGCGGCATTCGTTCCGGAGGCGGGGGAATGCGTGCGGTCCCTCCGATCGCGAAGAGCGAGGGCAACTTGGAGGTCGCGGCGCCACACTCGCCGCACGGCGGCAGCACCGCGGTGAAGGACTGGATCACTTCCGCCACATGGCCATTTGGGCAGCGCAGGTCATAGATCGGCATCAGAGCCTCACCACAGGTTCATCGAACGCCGGAAGATACCGGCGACATCGTCTTCGGTCACCGTCTTCGGTGAGGTGGCGAGCAGGCGTTGTTGTTTCATCGTGCCGTCGACGAGGTCGTTGATGTCGCTCTCGTCGTACCCGACCGCGCCGACGCCGGGAGGGATGTCGATGTCCCGCATCAGTGTGGTCAGGATGGCTGGCAGGTGTTCGGCGGGGTTGTTGGGTTCGTCGGCGCCGGGTGCAAGTAGGCGAGCGGCGCGTAGGTGGCGCTGTGGAGAGGCGTCGAAGGTGAACCGGAAGGCCTCGGGCGCCGTGAGGGCGACGGACATGCCGTGGGGGACCATCGGCTCGTCTTGGGGATAGTCCTTGGGGTGGAAGTCCTTAACTCGGCCCGCGATCGGGTAGGCGTTGGCATGAGGGATGTGCACGCCGGCGTTGCCGAATCCCATGCCTGCGAAAGTGGCGGCCATGGCCATGGCCGCTCGCGCCTCCTTGTTCTCGCCGTCGCGAACCGCGAGCCGGAATGAACCGGCGAGCAGGCTCAGTGCCTTCTCCGACCACATGTCCGCGATCGGATTGGAACCGCAGTAAGGGACACGCTGATCTGGCTGCTTGTGCTCGTATGACGTATACGTGCGGGCGGTGTAGCTCTCCAGCGCGTGGCACAGGATGTCCATGCCGCAGGCGGCGGTGACGCCGGGCGGTTGTGTGAGGGTCAGGTCGGGGTCGATGACCGCGAGTGTCGGGCGCAGTCGTGCGTGGCTGATGCCCGTCTTGACCTTGAGGGCAAGCACGTCCATCACGCAGATCGTGGTGCTCTCCGAGCCGGTGCCGGTCGTCGTGGGGACCGCGATAAGTGGCTTGAGCGGGTTGACCGGTGCCAGTCCCCCGCCCACAGGCACGTTGATGTAGTCCATCAGCTCGCCGGGGTTGGTGGTCAGCAGGTTGATCGCCTTGGCAGTGTCGATGCTGGATCCGCCGCCAACTGCGACAAACGCGTCCCAGGGTCCGCTGGATCTGGCGTAGTCGATGGCTCGCTGCAGGCTCTCGTCGGTTGGCTCGACGTGGCTGCCGTCGAAGACGTGGGCCTCGATGCCGAACTGGGCCATCTGGTCGGCCACCCGTTGTGGGGTGCCGGTCGCGGCCAGCCCTGGGTCAGTCACCACCAGAACGCGTTTGGCCCCGGTGAGGCTGAGGTCGTAGCCGATCTCGTCGGCGGCCCCGCTGCCAAACTTCAGATGCGGCGCACCGTAGGTGAACACACTCTCGGGGGTGGCAGGCTGGTAGCTCAGCGGTGCGGTCATCGCCTCTCCTTACTCTCTGGGGACTCTCTGGGGCTCAGGCGTAGTGGGCGGTGGGTGCCAGGCGCATGCCGCGCAGCTGGGCGGCATCATGGCCGAAGACGACGGTGGCGTTGGTCTCCTCGGCGATCCCGCGGATCTTCTCGACCGAGGAGTACCAGGCACCCAGGTCGTTCACAATGGCCGCTGGTGTCGAGGGCGGACCGTACGAGTCGCCCATGTAGACCGCGTCCGAGGTGAAGATCATCGTGCCGGTGTCCGGCAGGTCCACTCGCATCGCCATCTGGCCGGGTGTGTGTCCTGGCGCCTGGATCAAGGTCACACCCGGGAGGAACTCGGTGTCGCCGGAAACGGTTTGGAAATCCAGGCCGTCGTAGTCGGACTTCAGATGCGCGCCGGTAAACAAACCGTCATATCCAAATGCGAACTCCTTTTCTTTGTCGCTGCAAACCAGCTTCACTCCAGCGTCGCCGAACATGCGGGCGTTACCGGCGTGGTCGAAGTGCAGGTGCGACAAAACCACGTAGTCGAGCTGGTCGGGGGAGATCCCGAGCTGGGTCAGTCGCGCATCGAGGTACTGCTCATCCGAGACCTGGTCATAGGGAAAGAACTCGTGCAGACCGGTGGGCGCCCACCGAGTCTCCCAGTCACGCGGACAGCTGGTGTCCCACAACATGTTCCCCTCGTCGGTCTCGACCAGAACGGCGTGTGTGGTGCACGGATACCACTCGACCGGTCGGTCCTTATCTGCCCTCGGGCGGATGCTGCGGCCTGGTTTCAAGAGCAGCCAGGTGAGGTCGCAGCTCATTGCACCACAGTCGAGAACGTGAACCTTCTTCGCCGTTGCCATGGGAGCTCCCGTCAGGATTCAGAGACTAAGATCCCCGACTGTGACATGTAACATGTTACTAGTCAAGGTTGCTCGGCATATCCTGTGCGGGTGACACAACCCTCCCTCTCCGGTGACTCAGGCATCTCGGACCTGAAGGAGTTGTCTCTGGCCCCGATCGAGGGCCGGTCGGCGTCGCTGGCAGACCAGGTAGCGGTCGCCGTGCGGGCTGGCATGCGCTCGGGCAACTTCATACCGGGGCGTCTTTACTCGGCCTACCAGCTCGCCGAGTTGCTCGGAGTATCCCGATCCCCGGTGCGGGAGGCCCTCATGCGGCTGGCTGAGGCCGGCATGGTCTCCCTCGAACGCAACCGCGGTTTTCGGGTGGTGGCGCCTGGTGCTCGAGAGATCGCTGAGATCTTCCATCTCCGACTGCTGCTGGAGGTATCGACGACGCGGGCCGTCGCGGCGAACCCACCAACCGATCTGGCAGAGGGCATGCGCAGCGAGTTAGACGCGATGCACGCCGCGGCGGCAAGGCAGGACGAAGTCCTGTTCATGGCCCACGATCGAGATCTTCATCAGCTGCTGTTGGATGCCGGCGGCAACCGTCGGTTGAGGTCGATCGTCAACCACCTGCGAGACGTCACCCGACTGCTCGGCGCCTCTACAGTGGACATGTCACGGTCCCTGGCCGACATTGCGGACGAGCATGAACCGATCGTTCGGGCCATCGAGTCGCACGATCCCCAGGGCGCAGCCGAGTCAATGGCCGCGCACCTCGGGCACACCGGTCGTTTGTTGGTGGAGCAGGTCGTTCGCGAGACGGGATCGGCGGACTCACCCGAAGCACTGTGGTCTGAGGTCGTGGGAACAGAGGGCGACTGACCAGCCATCCCGACATCTCACCCCGACGGACTCACCCGTATGGCGTGATGGCGAGCACCACAAGTCGCACGAACGGAATTCGACATTCTGGTCGTGTCTTCGTGTCTTCGTAGCTGATCAAGCGTCCCAAGTGCGGAACGGCGAATTCACCCTGCCGTTCCGCCTGTGACGCAAACGCGCACCGTATGCGTCCAAAGAGCAAGCGGCCTGCCTGTCAACGTTTCGGCCGCGCGAGGACCGCGCTGTTGCGCCACCACTTCCGGCGAGTCGTTGGGGTGGCTCCGCAGGACTACCGGCGGACGTTCTCGTCGACCTGACTGTTGTTTTCTACCTGATGACGAGGCAGGCGCGGGAGGTCTTGACCGGCAAGGGTGGAGGGGACCTGCGACGGTGTAGGTGACCGTTCGATCGCGTGGGCCTGGCGGCGCAGTCGATCCGCGCCACGATGATTGCCAGCCAGGATCAGGCGCAGGAGCGAGGGTTTGTTGGCTCGCCAACCATCCTTGTCGACGGCGTCGACCCGTTCGGTGTCGTCGGGTGTGGACCCGGCCCTTTGCCTGCCGAGTCTAGGCCGAAGTTACGGGCGGTTTGAGGGCTGACTTCCGTGTTGACCTGCGGTTTTGCTTGGTCCGTGCTTGATATATGTAGCCAAGTCTACGGCGTGTCGTGGAACGTATCTTTACCATTATCTC
>CABDZF010000287.1_pt1 | contig 38931 bp, 45 predicted proteins | sample 3421651 | NCBI WGS metagenome assembly CABDZF01 (sample SAMEA5534339, study PRJEB31848) | metagenome | biome: tundra; feature: field; material: soil | place: USA | collected 2013-05 | depth 0.45 m | reverse complement strand
GCAAGGCCGCCGAAGGTCACCGCGAAACTCGGCCCGACGGTGGCTCCGATGCCCGCGACGGTCAGTCCGATCGGCCCAACCGTGAGGCACCAGGCGATGGTCCTCGCGGCACCGAAACGGGCAATGATGTGACTTGATGCCAGCAGACCGATGATCGAACCGGCAGCGAGTCCAAAGATGAGGCGCCCCATTTCCAGCGTGCTGGCGTGCAGCCCGTCGCGCACCGCGGGGACCCGGGCGACCCAACTGGCCATCCCAATGCCACAGAGCCCGAAGATTACGAAGGTGGCGTTGCGCCAGGCGACGACCTGGTGACGTGAAAGACCATCCGTGTTACTGATGGCCGCTCCAGCAGCGGTGGCTTTCGGCATGGAGTCCCTGACTCGTCGAAGGAACTGGGGCGGACGGTCGAATCGATTTGTTCGAAGGATGGTTCGAGGGAATGACTGCCGTGCTCAGTGCGCGGCGTCGTCCGGAAGGTCCGCGGTCGCGACGTGACACGCCGCGGTGTGGTCCGGGCCGAGGAGCCGCAGTGTCGGCGTGACCTGGTGGCACTCGTCGACCACGACCGGGCACCGGAAGCGGAAGCGGCACCCGGGCGTCGGGTCGATGACCTTGGGAGGCTCGCCTCTGTCCGTCTCCGAGGTCACCGACAACGGAGCGCGCGGATCGGGGACGGTGTCCAGCAACAGCTGCGTGTAGGGGTGCTTGGGTCGGGCCAGGATGTCTTCCATCGGCCCCGACTCCACGACGTTGCCGGCGTACATCACCATCAGCCGGTCAGCGACGTAGCGGGCGCTCGCGAGGTCATGCGTGATGTAGAGAAAGGAGACGCCCTCCTCCTCGCGCATCTTGGCCATCACGTTGAGCAGGCCGATCCGGATCGAGACGTCCAGCATGGAGACCGGCTCGTCGGCGAGGATCAGCTTCGGGCGGTAGGCCAGCGCCTGGGCGAAGCCGATCCGCTGGCGCTGTCCGCCGCTGAGCTCGTGCGGGTAGCGCCACAGGATGTCGGCAGCCGGGGTGAGCCCGACCGCCTCGACGACACGCTCGGCTTCCTCCAGCCGCTGCGCGGCAGTGAGCTCGGTGCGGTGGAGCTTCAGCCCACGCATGATCCCGTGCGAGACGCGGTAGGCGGGGTTCAGCGAGCTGAAAGGGTCCTGGAAGACCATGGGAACGTCGCTGCGGTAGGCCAGGCTCTCCTTGCGCGAGGTGATGTCGGCGAGCGAGCGCCCCTGGTAGAGGATCTCGCCACTCGTCGGTTTGTAGACGCGCGCGAGCAGCCGCGCCACGGTGCTCTTGCCGCTACCGCTTTCACCGGCTAGGGCCACGATCTCCTTGCGGTAGATGACGATGTCGGCATCGTCCACCGCGTGCAAGGTCCTCCGCGAGAAGCCCCCGCCGATCTTGAAATGCCGGCTCAGTCCGCGGGTCTCGATCAGCGGTACCGAGGGGTCGACGGTCATGCGATCACCCCTTCAGACGGCTGTGGGGCCTCGGTTCTGACCGCGAAGCCGGGGCTGCTGCGCAGGCACCGCGAGCGTGCGTTCTCCACCTGGTAGAGCTCCGGCTCCACGGTGCTGCACTCCGGCATTACCACCGGGCACCTCGGGTGGAAGCGACAGCCGGTCGGCGGCTTCGCGAGGTCGGGGGGGCTGCCGGGAATGCCGAGGAGCTCGACCCGCGGGCCACGGATCGACGGGAAGGCGTCGAGCAGCCCCCGGCTGTACGGGTGCGCCGGGGTGTCGAAGACCGAGCGCGTCTTGCCGATCTCCACGACCTTCCCGGCGTACATCACGAGCAGCTGCTCGGAGAAGTGGCTGACCAGCGACATGTCGTGCGTGACGAAGATGACCGCGAACCCGAGCTGTTGCTGGAGTTCCTTGATCTGGACCATCAAAGAGCGCTGCGCGACGACGTCCAGCGCCGAGGTCGGCTCGTCCATGATCACGAGGTCCGGCGTGAACAGCAGCGCCATCGCGATCATGGCGCGCTGGCGCATGCCGCCGCTGAGCTGGTGCGGGTAGCTCTTGAGGTGGACGGGGTCGATGCCCACGAGCCGCATGACCTCGGCCGAGCGTTGGGGGATGTCCTCCTTCGAGCCGTGCGCTCGCAGGACGTCCCGGAACTGGGCGCCGATGCTGGTGACCGGGTTGAGCGCGTTCATCGCGCTCTGCATGACGACCGAGTAGTCACGCCAGCGCAGGGCCGCCAGGGTTTTCTCGGTCATCCCGACCATGCTCTGGCCTTTGAAGACCACGCTGCCGCCGGCGATCGACGCAGGTGGGCTGAGCAGCTGCGCGATGGCGAACAGCATCGTGGACTTGCCACATCCCGACTCACCGACCACACCCACGAACTCGCCGGGCAGTACGTCGAGGTTCACGCCGTCGACGGCCCCGACCGGACCACGCGGGGTGTCGTACTCGACCCTCAGGTCGCGGACCTCAAGGATGGGTGCGTTTGACACGGGTCCTCCGAACCGGCCGCAGGGCTGGGTTGCTGATCTCGTCGAAGGCGTAGTTGAGCAGGGCGAACGACGCCCCGAGCAGCGCGACGCAGAGACCGGGAGCGATCGCCCACCAGACCTGGTCGGTCTGCAGTGCCGACTGGCTCTGCGACCAGTAGAGCATCGTGCCCCAGCTGGCGGACGACGGGTCGCCGAGCCCCAGGAACTGCAGGCCCGCAGCGGTGAGCACGGCGTACAGGGCCGCGCCGAGGAAGCTCGCGAGGATCAGCGAGGTCAGCGTGGGCAGGACCTCGACCAGGATGATGTAGGAGCGCCGCTCGCCCCGGACCCGTGCCGACTCCAGGAAGTCCCGGTTCCGCAGCGAGAGCGTCTGCGAGCGCAGCTGCCGCGCACCGTAGGACCAGCCGGTGATCACCAGCACGATGATGACCACGCCCAGGCTTCCCTTGCCCGCGTACGTCGCGAGCACGATGATCAACGGAAAGGTCGGGATGACCAGGAACACGTCCGTGATCAGCGAGAGGATGCCGTCCCCGACCCCGCCGAGGTAACCGGCCGACACCCCGATCAGCACCGACAGCGCTGTGGCGAAGACGCCCGCCACCAGGGCGATCACCAGCGACTGCCGGGTGCCGTAGATCAGCTGGGCGAAGACGTCCTGGCCGAAAGCTGTAGTGCCCAGCAGGTGCTCGCGCGACGACCCGAGGCTGACGTCGAAGGCGCGCAGCTGAGGATCGCGCACCGACGTGAAGAGCTGCGGGACGGCCGCTGCCACACAGAAGAACACGAAGATGACGAAGCCCACCATCGCCTTGCGATTCGTGCGGATGGCCGTCAGCAGCGAACCGCCGGGCCGTCCTTTGGGCGCACGCCCAGATGTGGGCGTTACGGCCTTGTCCACCATGATCGCGGTCATCGGCTCATCCCTGCGTCCGGGCGCGGGGATCGAGCCAGAAGGTCGCGAAGTCAGATACCAGCACGGCCACGAGCACGGCCACGGTGATCAACAGGAACAGGGCCTGCATCAACGGGTAGTCGACGTTGATGGTCGCGTTGTAGAGCAAGTAGCCGAGCCCCGGGTAGTTGAAGACGTACTCGACGAGGATGGCCCCGCTGATGACGTATCCCAGCGACATGGCGAAGCCCGACAGGTTGGGGAGGAAGGCGTTGCGGGCCGCGTAGCCAATCATGATCGTCCGGTTGGGCAGACCTTTCGCCCGCCCCATCCGCACGTAGTCCTCGGCCAGGGTGGTGATCATGTTGTTGCGCATGGTCAGGATCCAGCCTCCGATGGAGGTGACCAGGATCGTCGCGCCGGGCAGGATCGCGTGCTGCAGCACGTTCCCGATGTACTCCCCGTTCCAGCCAGGGTCCAGGGTGTTGTCGTAGCCGTTGTCGCTGGGCAACCAGCCGCCTGTCCATACGGAGAAGACGAGGATGAACAGCAGTGCGATCCAGAAGTAGGGCAGCGCCGACGTGATGACGAAGACCGGCGGGAGGATGCTGTCGAGCTTTCCGCCGCGCCTCCAACCAGCCACGACGCCGATCAGTGTTCCGAGGACGAAGGCAAGAATGGTCGCAACTCCGACCAGACCCAGGGTCCAGGGAAGTGCCTCGCGGATCATCTTGCTGACCGGCTCGCCGAGAGAGGTCGTCGAGATCCCCCAGTTCCCCGTAAGCATGTTCGCGAGATAGTCGAAGTACTGTGAGACGAGGCTCTGGCTGTCGTCCACACCGAACTCTGCCAGCAGGGGCTTGATCGACGACAGCGGCACCTTGCCCCTGAACCGAGCCATCAACGCCTCTGCCGGACTGCCGGGCATCAGCCGCGGCAGGAAGAAGTTCAGCGTCAGCGCCACCCAGAGGGTGAGCACGAAGAACCCCATCCGCTTGAGCAGGAATCTCACGTCTTCAGCTCCTCGTACTTGGCGTCAGCCACGGTCAGTCGAACGGGTTGGGTTCCGGTCGGGCCGGGGGGTGGAGACCCAGCCCGACCGGACGCCTACTTGGACCGCAGGTGGAGCAACACCTGTTCGATGTCCGGCACGTTGAAGGCTGACGGCTGGGCGAACGGGTTGTCCTTGGTGGGCCAGCCGGTCAGGTTCTTGGTGTTGTACTCGTACCAGTCGACCTGCTCAGTGGTCGGGATGATAGGGACGTCCTTGAGCATGTAGCCCCCGATCTGCTTGATGATCGAGACCTGGGTCGCCTTGTCTGCCGCGGCGTACTGGTCGAACAGCGCGTCCACGGCCGGGTTGTTGTACCGCTCATAGTTCGAGGAGGCGACGGTGCCAAGCGGTGCGGAGTTCTTCGAGTGGAGGATCTGGCGCAGCTCGTAGTACGGCGTCGGGCCGCCCAGCTCGCTGTAGTAGGCAAGGTCGAAGTCGCCCTTGTAGAGCTTGTCGTCGAATGCCTGCGCGGCGAGGTCGGACACCGTCAGTTTGACACCGAGCGGTGCGAGTTCCTGCTTGATCTCGCCCAGCGAGGCGTCCCAGTCGGTGTAGCCGGTGATCGTGATCACCGTGAGCTCGAGCGGGTGAGAGGGCGAGAAGCCCGCGCCGGCCAGCAGTTTGGTCGCCTTGGCGGTGTCGGGCTTGGTGGTGGCACTCGGGTAGTTGAACTGCGCGGCGGCGGCGTCGTCCTGGTAGGTCTGGAAGGTCGGGGTGACGACGCCGGTCTGGCTGGCCGGTGGCTGGTACCCGCTCTCGCCGATCTTGGACACCTGTTGCTTGTCGATCGCGTAGGCGAGCGCTTGGCGCACCGCGACGTTGCTGGTGGCCTTGTGCGACGGGTCGAGGTTCGGGAACAGCGCGACGTTCGTCACCGGCGGGAACCAGTAGTGGTGGTTGGCCGGGTCCTTGGCGACGTAGAGCTTGTCGATGCCGGGGATGAACTGGCTGCCCCACTGGGCCTTGCCGGTCGCCAGGTCGAGGTTGGCCGGACTGTTGTCGGTGTAGGCCGGGTACTCGACCTTGCCGATCTTGGGCAGGCCGGCCTGCCAGTACGACGGGTTCTTCGTGTACTGGATGTTCTGCGCCTTGCAGGGGTTCACGACGTAGGGTCCGGTACCGATCGGGTTCGGGTCAGCCCAGGTGTTGGGGCGGGAAGCGGGGTCACCGGTCGACCAGATGTGCTCGGGCACGATGCCGACCTGGTCCGCGAAGTCGTAGAAGTATGGCTGGGCCGCCACCTTGAAGTTCATCGCGACCTTGGTGGTGCCCTGGGCCGTGACGCTGTCTAGGATGTTGCCGGTCCAGAGGGCGTAGAGGTCCAGCGCGGGGTGCTTCTTCATCAGGTTGAAGGTGAAGGCGACGTCCGCCGCGGTCATCGGCTTGCCGTCGCTCCACTTCACGTTGTCGCGGATCGTGAACACGACCGACTTCTTGTCCGCACCCCAGGTGTACGACGAGGCCAGCATCGGCGTCTCGGCGGCGTTCTTGAGCGTGTTCACGAACACGAGCGGCTCGTACACGGTCCCGAGCGACTGGGCGTTGTTCGCGGGGTTGAAGGGGTTGAACTGGCAGCTCCAGGTCTGGCCGGCGACGTTCGCAATCGTGACCACGTCGGTCGCGTGGCCGGTGCTGCCTCCGTCGCTGCTGCCGCTGGAACAGGCGGCAGTCAGCAGGCTGACCGCGACGGCGAGTGCCATGACATTCTTGTGCCTCATCGTGAAAACTCCTCACTGCTTGTGCTGCAGGCGGTAGGCCTGACAGGCAACGGCTTGCCGAAATGGTGCCGGCCGGACTCACCGGTGTGCGCGCTGCTGGCACCGACGCGGTCGAGCGGACGTGCTGTGCTGGAGAAAACGCTGCCGGCAACGCTGCGGCGAACGAGGGCAGGCATCACCTCAGGGCCTCCTGACCGAGTGCGGAGTCGCTGAGCTCTTCGACGCCGCGCGGGGTTGCTGCGGCAGCTTCCACGCCCAGGGCGAGCGCCCCGATCAGGGGGGCGTCGTAGGGAAACCTCGCCTTGACGAGCTGTGGCGGGTAAGGGACGCCCGCGTCCAGAGCTGCTCGCAGGCCGGGCGCGATCTGGCCCCAGGACCGAACCATGCCCCCACCCACGGCGATCCGGACGGGATCGAGCGCCACGGCGACGTTGACCACGTGCAGCGCGAGCTCCTGGACGAACTCCTCGACTATGGCGGCGGCGCGGGGGTCGGAGCCGGCAAGCGCGAAGACCTGCGCGGCAGTCGTGGGGAGCCCCAGCTCGCGACGGGCACGCTCAGCAAGCGCTTTGCCGCTGGCGACCTCCTCGAGGGAAACGCGCTTGCTCAACGGAACTCCAACATCGCGGACGTCTCGCAGGTTGTAACCGATCTCCCCGGCCGCACCACGACCGCCGTTGACGACGCTACCGCCGACGATCAGGGCGATGGCCAGCCCCGTGCCTAAGTTGAGATACAGGGCGGGGTCGCAGCCGCTGAGCGCTCCCCAGCTGAGCTCGGCCTGTGCGGCGGCCTTAACGTCGGTCGCCATCCGCACGGGTACCCCGGGAAAGGCCGCGCGCAGCTCGTGCCCGAAGGCGAGCGTGTCCCAGCCCGGGATGTTCGGTGCGAGCTCGACGCCGTCGTCACCGGGGATCCCGAACGTGCAGGCGCCCACACCGGTCAGGGTCGACCCCGGTGCCGCGGACTGCAGCAGTGCGCGCGCTGCGGCGATACCCCGTTCGAGGCCGGCTTTGGCGCCTTCCTCGGCACGGCTCTCGATGGTGAGCGAACTGAGCCGCACTCCGTTCGAGTCGCAGACGGCTGCGGCGATCTTGGTGCCACCGAAGTCGAGCCCGAGGACGATGCGGATGGGCGGCCGGGACGCACCTGCTGAAGCACTGGAGGACGCGCTGGCCGGGCTGCAGGCCATGCCCCGCGCGCTCATCGACACCCTCTCGTTGGATCGGCCCGAAGGCTAATTGTTAAGAAAGTAGACTTACGACCAGGTAAACACAAGCCCTCAGGCAAAAAGATCGATAACATCGCGAAAAAGATCGCCAACATCGCCCCGACCCAAAGGAGGATGGCGTGTCGCTACTGCCGGGCGGCTCCTCGGCCGCGCGCCCTCAGCTGATCAGGGCCATGAACGAGCAGCTCCTGCTCGACCACACCCGTCGCATCGGTGAGGTCTCCCGGGCCGATCTCGCCCGCATCTCGGGCCTGTCCAAGCCCACCGTCTCTGTGGCGCTCGCGAACCTCGAGCGAGCCGGCCTGGTCACCGCGACCGGCGTTCGCACCGGCGTCCCTGGTCCGGCAGCCGTCCTCTACCAGGTGCACCCCGAGGCCGGGTTCGTGCTCGGGCTCGATGTCGGCCAGCAGTACGTCCGAGGCGCCATCAGCGACCTCGCCGGAACACCTCGGGCCACGGCGACCCAACGCGTGCACGCAGCCGGTGGGCACGGCCTGGTCGGTGAGCTCGTCCAGCTCGCACAGTACCTTCTCAGGGAGTCTGGCCTGACGCAGACCGACATCACCCAGACCGTGATCGGCAGCCCTGGCGTGTACGACCGCGAGCGCGACGTGCTGGCGCTCCCGGGCGGGTTGCGCGGTTGGGGCAAGCCGACCGTGCTCGCGGAGCTCCGCGAGGAGTTCGGCGAATCGCTGATCGTGGAGAACGACATCGACCTCGCCGCGCTGGCCGAGCGTGCGCTCGGTCACGGTCGGGACGTCGACAGCTTCGCCTTCGTCTCGGTCGGAACCGGCATCGGCATGGGCCTGGTCCTGGGCGGTCGGCTGCACCGCGGCGCTCACGGAGCCGCCGGCGAGATCGGGTTCCTCCCGTTCACCGAGGGCGCGGGAGCGGATCTGAAGGATGCCCGCAAGCGTGGAGCGCTGGAGTCGGCGGCCTCCGCTGCCGGGGTCGTGCGGGCCGCCCGCAGAGCGGGCATGCGAGGACCGGTGACCGCCCGGAACGTGTTCGCGGCAGCGGACAAGGGGGACCAGCGTGCAGCCGGCGTGGTGGCTCAGGAGGCGATCCTGGTCGCCAAGGCAGTGTGTTCGGTGGTGGCGGTGGCAGACCCCGCCCTGATCGTGCTGGGCGGCGGCATCGGCCAGGCTGACGGCTTCCTCGATGCGGTCGCAGTCGAGGTCAGACGCGTCGCTCCCGTCCTGCCCGAGCTTCGGGTCAGCGCCCTCGGCGCCGACGCCGTGGTGGACGGCTGCCTGGCCGCAGGTGTCGAACGCGCCTGGGAGATCGTGGTGGCCGGGCTGCCGGGAGCGGGGGCAGCGTCCGGGGGCCGGACCCAGCTGAACCGGCGGGCGAGCGTGTCTCTTCCGTCACATCCGTCCCACGCGACACCGAGGGCAGGACAAGTTCCTATCCTCCCGCTGCCACCCACCGATGGCGCAACTTTCAAAATACCCCATGGGGTAACCGGATGGTGAATCCAGCCGTTCGCGCTGCCGAGGTCGCCTTGCAGCCGGAAGACGTCGCCGGGGGCGGGCACGCAGCGGCCTTACGTCGCCACCACAGAGCAGGTGTGGGCGCTGCATGATTCGATGCCGCAGCACCTTCGGCCGGCGGTTCTCCTTGGCGCGTTCGCGGGCCTGCGGACCTCCGAGACGTGCGCGCTGCGGGTGTCAGACGTCGACTTCATGCGGGGCGTCGTCTCGCCTGCGATCCAGTGGCCAGCCGAGCCGTTGAAGTCGGAGTGCTCACGGACCCCGGTGCCCATCCCGCAGGAGCTGGCGCTGGAGCTATCGGCTGCGGTGAAGCAGTACGCGGGGGAGACTGTCGTCACGGACGAGGTAGGCCGGCCGTGTTCACCGTGGGAGTTGCAGCGTGCCGTGCGCGTGGCCCGCAAACGGGTCAAGGGGTTGCCGGAGGGCTTCCGATACCACGACTTGCGGCACTACTTCGCGTCACTGCTCATCGCCTCTGGTCTGGACGTCAAGGTCGTCCAGACTCGGCTACGGCACGCCAGCGCGATGACGACGCTCAACACCTACGGCCACATGTGGCCAGACGCGGACGAGTCCTCACGAGCAGCCGTCGGGGTTGTTCTGGCTGCCCGTAAGGACTCGTCAAGGACTGAGAGGGTTGCCGACTGACGTCTCAGCAGGTCAGCGGCTTGTGAGCCTCACAGATCGTAGTACATCTCGAACTCTCCCCGCACAAGTGAGAACCGGTGACTAATGGTGGCTTAGGCCGCTGACCTGCACCGATGGCCGTTTCGACCGTTGACAAGATGTGAACTTTTGCGAACGTCTTGCGGACTCTCTGCGGACTAGACGCGGACTAGACGCGGACTGACGACACGCGCGCAACGCGGCGCATCACTTCCCGCTTGTCTTCCAGCATCACTACGGGTATAGTTCCCAGCATGACCGACACAGACAAGATACGAGAGAACCGGCTAAGGCGCGCAGCCCATCGGCAGGGCCTGATGCTCGCCAAATCTCGGAGGCGCGACCCACGCGCCTCCGACTACGGCACATACATGCTGGTCGACGCGCAGACCAACACGCTCACTGCGTGGGGTCTACCGCCCGGCTACGGGATGAGCCTCGATGATGTCGAGGATGCGCTCAGAGGGGAGCAGGTAGAACAGTAAAGCGGCCCCAGCCGGAGCGTGAACTCTGGCCAGGGGCCTAGACCGCATCACCTAACCAGAGGAGACACGATCATGAGCACCATCAGCGAAGAGCCGAACATCACGGCCAAACTCACGGCCGGATTCACGGACAAACTCACGGCGCTCGCAATCGAGCAGTTTGATGTGGGCTACGCAGCGGGCTACGAGGACGGTCGCGACGCGGTACTCGCAGAGCAGAAGGCAGCGACGCTCGTCGACAACGACTGACCAGCACACAGCAGCGCCCGCCTCGGTCAGGTGAGGCGGGCGCTGTCGCTACCTCAAGACTGACCCCAGACACCAGGACACTGAAGGGACCTATGGCCCTGCGAGCCTGTGTCACGTGTCACAGCAGCGCCCGCCTCGATCAATGGGGGCGGGCGCTCTGTTGTGTCTAGTCTCCGGCCTGCTCTGCATCGTCGGCCAGCCTGAGCAGGATCGCGGCCAACTCTCTGGCCTTGACCGGCGTGAAGTCCTGCGCGAACTCAACACAGACCTCGATGGGATGACGAAAGTGTCCGCGCTCGTCGACCTGCTCATGCTGCTGGAGGTAGACCTCTGCCTCGATGGGCTCGAGATTGGGAGTCGTGGCCTGGGTGAGCACCCTCGTGACGGCGCCGGTATGCCAGAAGCTATCCATCCGATGCGCCAACTGATGTTCGAGGTGCTCCGCCCCGGTAACACACCACGTCGGGCACACCCGGTCGTCATGCCAGACGGGATCTTGTCGAGTAGTCATTCCAGCAGAATGGCACGGCCACGGCCTGCGCCCTTGCCGGTGGCGCCCTTGGCGAGCGCGTCCAACCGGGCCTGCCACGCCAGCATCGCGGCGTAGGCGGCATCGATCTTCTCGCTGCTGTCCTTGTGCTGCTTGCCCACACCGATGCCTGCACGGGCCACCAGCACGCGCCGGGCGTTGAGGCAGTGCTCGGTGAGGCGATAGCTCCCATCGTGGCTCAGATCGCCGTTGACGACCGCCTCCTCAAACGATGCGGCGGCCTTCACCACGGCACTGGCGCGGCTCGTGGCCCACTGCATCGGATGGGCGCCGGCAGACACCTTCAGCTTGCGGGCGAATTGTTGCTCCCAGCTCGTGACGCGCGCCTCCCACAGCGCTGGGTCGGCGTACATGCCGACGACCTTGTAGCGCTTGAATGCGTCGATGACTGCGGCGTCGATGATCTGCTCGGGCGCTTCCCAGTCGTCCTCACCCTTCCTTGCCTGCCACACGCCGATCTCGAACAGGTGCCCATCCTTGACCCGGCATCCAACCAGGGCGGTTGCGTCGGCGTTGCCCCGCACTCGTCCGCGTGAACCGTCGAATCCCATGACGATGGTGTCACCGTCCTCGATGCGCCGAGTCTTGTCCTCGCACGCAAGCCACAGATCAGCGCGCAGCCACGCATCGTCAGCGCTGGCAGGCTGATTCAGGTAGAACCGGCGAGCGTCTGCCGGGTGCGTGTCGCCGTCGTGGATCTCTTGAATGATCCGGTCAACGTCGATCCAAGGGCTGTCCGCATACAGGGCTGTCAGGGCTGCTCGTAGCTGCTGCTCGTCGGCCAGGTCCTCGCATATCCCGATCGGGTGCCAGCGCAACACACCATCGCCGCTGTGAGTGCCAGCGGCCACAGCATCGGCGTACTCGCCGGTCCTCTCAGCGACCGAACCGCCACCTTGCTGCCACATGTTTGTGGCCTCGATCGAGCGGCCTCCCGTCTTGCCCACGTTGCGGCGAAGGGTGGCGGCCAGCCGGTCTCCACCGTTGCTCGCGTTCCACAGGTGCGACTCGTCCAGGATCACGGCCGTGTACCTGGGACCTTCCTTGCTCTGGGCCTTCGCGGTCGCCGGCGAGAGCATCCCGCGGCGTGTCCGGATTCGTGTAATTCCACAGTCCAGACCGACGATCTCAGCCGGGGCGGTCGGGTTGTCCAGCATCGCCACGGCCAGACCGAGAGTCGCGTCGACAGCCTGGGACAGCGACAGCGCGGACAGCTTCACATCGGGCGAAGGTTGGGCGGCCATGATCGGTTCGCCTGCCTCGTCCCAACCCTTGAAGATGACCGGGCCAGCGAGCTCGATACAGGCCAACGCGGCCATGAGCGGACTCTTGCCGGCGCCCTTCGGGAGGACCACCTGGGCACGACGCCACAGGTACTTGCCGTGCTCGTCCAGGGCATACCACCACGACACGAGTCGGCCCTGTGACTGTCTCCACGACCACGGATCGCCCGCATGCTCACCATCGGGTTGGGTCAGGACACACTCTGCCCAGGCGAGCACCTGCGGGCCTGCCGTCTTGATCCCGTGGTCCTGGGGCCAACCTTCCGGGAGTCCGTCGTCTGCGATCGGCAGGGCGATCATGCCGGGGCCTGCCTCGTCCAGCGAGACACGGCGGCGGCGCGCTTCCGCTCGGACTCGCCTGCCTTGCGCTCGGCCTCTGCTGCCAGTGCGCCCGCGTCGACCTCGGGCAGCTTCAGCGAGCGCAACATCGTGTTCAGTGTGGCCCGGTGCTGGCGCAGCTCAGCGATGAGCGGAGCGGCCACGATCTGCCCCATGCTGCCCTTGACCGTCTTGTCCTTGCCCGCCTGCTCCCGGGTCATCTCGTCAATGAGATCGGCCTCACGACAAGAATCCTCCAAGGTCCGCAACTCGTCCGGGCGCAGGTCGTACTTCTTGGCGATGGCGTGCCACAGATGCTTGCCGCCAGTGCCCAAACCACGGGGCGCTTGCTCGTTCACTGCTCTGTCCTCCTGGGTTGAAAAACACGGTGGGCCTCAATTGCTGGTCTGACGACTCCCTAGTTGACAATTTCATCAACTAAAAAACGGACCAATTGATGCAGACGCAGTTTTCCCCGCTACCCGAGTTGCCCTGCCCCCCTTGAGGGAGGGGGTGCCCTCCCCCTCATATGATGAAGTCGTCAAGTAGTGAGGTGCTACAAAGTGCCGGGATGAACCTCTGGTGTCCTCTTGCCGATATGTCATGCGATGCGTCCTGGGTGTTGCTCGGTCGGGCGGTTGCGGTTGCGGTTGCTGCCTGCTCGTCCTGCTGCCTGCTCTTGCTTGGTCTTCTCTTGATGGCAGTGTCGTCCGCAGGTTGGGCATGGGTTGGTGCCGTATGGCGTGCCGTGGATTGGTGCCAGGTTGTCGAGGTCGTGTGTGCCACCACGTGCCACGTTGATGATGTGGTCGCACTGATCTGCCTGCCCGTGTCCGCACACCCAACAGATGCCGTTGTGTGCAGTCATCACCTGCGCCTTGAGGGTTGCCCAGTTGCCGGGTTCGGGTCGCCTGTGCCATGCCATCACTGACCACCCTCATGCGTTGCCTTGTGTCCTGCGATCGCCGCTGTCACGTACCGCTGGGCAACGACTTGGATGACGACTGCACCTGATCTTGGATCTCCACAGTCGACGTGATGGCAGACGATCAGGTTGCCCACGGCGCGGACCATGGGTGGTGTCCTGTCCTTGCGTGCCATGTCCTGTGTCCTGTCTGTCGAGTGGGTGTGGGTGACGTTCACGCCGTGATCTGAGGGTGGAGTTTCCGGAGGCACCCGCGCAGCAGACCACGACGTGAACGCCACGATCATGGGGTCACTTAACCTTGGCGGCTGCTGCTGCGCCCGCGTCGTTGCATGCCTGGGCGACTGCCTGTGCTGCTGCGCCTGCCGCTGCCTGGGTGCGTACCTCGATGGCGTGCTCGATTTCGGGCAGGAACAGGGCGTCGGCCATACGGTCGTTGGTGTCGCGTCGCCAGGGCAACCGCTGGCCATCGTCGCCTGTGCGTGGGTCGCTGGCGTCGAGGTGGTTGCCCGCGGCGGTGACCACAGCGGCCCGGGATGCGTGGCTGGCGCGGTGCTCGCACCAAGCGCTGAACAGGCCATTGAGATCCACGCTCGGGTCTGCCAGGGTCTCGCCCCACGGGCGCAACTCTTCCTTCGGCTTGTCGACGGCTTCGAGCGCCTCGCGTGCGGCGACTGCGACTGCAGCCTCGATTACGGGCCGCTGGCGGGCGACCAAGGCGCGCACTGCGGCGTCGTCCTCGCGTTCGAGTGCGATGGCCTGGGCGGTGAGGGTTTCGGCCTCATCGCGGGCCTTGGCTGCTCGCTCGGACAAGGTGATGGTGGTCGTGGTTGCCATGTCGGTCTCCTTAAATGATCTTGGCGAGTTGGGCACGAACAGCGGCCAGGGGGTTGGCGGGTGGTGGTGTGGACACGGTGGCCCCGCTGCCTTGTGCCCTGTTCGGCCGCATGGCGTGAGACTCTGGGTCCTCGTCGGGCTCGGGCGCCGTGAGGCGGGCGATGGTGGCGGCGTCGGCTGCTCGGTCGAGGTCGTGGTGCCCATTGTGGTCAGGATTGGCGGGCATCTTGGCGAGCTTGTCTACGATGCCTTGGCGGATCTCGCGCGGGGTGAGTGGTTCGGTGCTCATGTCAGTACTGCCTTTCGGTTTGGTCGCGGGGCTCGGTTGCCTTGCGCTTGTTGGCTTTTCGGGTCGGGCAGAGCTTGCAGCCCTTCCCCTTAAATGAGACAGGTTCGCTGTGATGATCCCGGCACACGTATGCAGCAGCGACGGGCAGTCGGGGGGCCAGGACGGGCGCATCGAGCGGAGCGTCCCAGACAACGAAATACCCGGCGCATCCTGGGCAACTGTGCTTGACGCCGCCGAGGACAGACCGTGCCGTGGGTAGCGGCCGCGGGCAGTTGGTTTTGTGTCGGATGTGCACGTCAGACATTGCTCGCCCTCCTCGATCGCTCGGCTTCGATTTCCAAGAGCGACGGCCGAGCACCGCGGACGAGGAGCCAGTGGGCCAGCATCCGGGCGGTTTGGATCTGCTCGCCGGGACCAGGGCGCCGGCGCAGTAGCTCGTCAGGGCAGCGGGCAAGGACGTCGGCGGGTTTCATGAGGTCTCTCCTGTCGGTGCAGTGGGTTGTCGTGTCTGCCTGGTGGTCGTGGTGAAGTCGGCGCCGCCGAACACACCGTGGGTGATCCGTGGGCGTGCCGTGTTTGCGAAGTCGTGGCAACGTGGGCGGATCTCGCAGTCGTCACAGACCGGCGCGACCGTGGCGCGTACCGCGGCGCTGTCGTCAATCCATCGGCCTGTGCCATCAGCGCACAGTGGTCTGGCGTCCTGATCGAGCAACGACAACAACGCGTCACTCAGCCCGCGCAAGGCGGCATCGGCGGCTGAGGCGGCGGTGATGACCTCGGCGCTGGTCATACGTAGACGCTCTGGCATTGCGACTCGCGGTCCTGACTGGTGCACCCGTAGAACGCGCCATACGGCTTGCCGGCCTTGGAGATCCCACCTTGGACGAGACGCATCGTCCCGTGTGTGCAGGCTGGTGCGGGTCCGACTGGTGCGGCGGCCGCAGCAGGGGCGTTGACACTGGCTCCTGTGTGCGCTTCGAGGGACTTGGTAGCCGCGATGATCTGGGGCGCGTTCTCGCTGACCCAGGTCAGGTCGGTCTTGAGCTCGTCGGCGCTCTGGGCTGTGACGGTGACTGTGTGGCCGTTGCCGGTCAGGATGGCGATGGTGAACATTCAAAGCTCCTTGGATGGGGCGACGGGTGGTTCGCAGCTCGGGTGGTACTGGATGCCGTCCTCGGCGAAGAGTCCGGCGTGGAGGGGTTGGTGACAGACCAGACACAAAGGCGCCTCGATGAGAGAGCCGTCGAGGGTGGTCATGACGCGGTCCTTGTCTTGGTGTCGCAGGTTGGGCAGATGCCGCGGCCGGGTGGTGCCATACCTGTCGGACAGAGCGGGCATTTGGTCTCTGTCAGGTCGTTGCGCGCGCCAGCGCGCCTCTCCTTAGAGAGAGGGAGAGGCGGCGCACTGTCGGCAGGTGCGCCAGTGTTGTCCGCGCACTCACTGCGCCGTGGTGGTTCGGCGCGTTTTTCGTGCTCAGATTCGTCATTCTGGGTGGGTGCGCCGTTGGTGCGCCGTGGTGGTTCGGCGCGGTCTGTTTCGGGTTCTGTGTCGGTGGGTGCGCCGAACAGTGACGGCGCAGGCATTTCGGACATTTCGGGCACAAGCCAGAGGGGGTTTTTCCGTTCCTTGATCGCCACCCGCAATGCTGCCCGGACGATGGTCAGGCCGTTTGCCTTGATGGTCGCGGCGGCCTTGCGTTCGCCGGTTCCGATCGGGATGTCGAGCCGGACCAGGGCCTGGTGTGCGTCCCCCACGAGTGCGCGGAACGGGTCGCCGGCTGTGGTGAAGCTCAGATGTCCGTCGTCGTCGGTGTCGCGGTTGATCAGTACGGAGGCGATGTCGGGCAGACGGGTCTTGCCGGGTTTGATGCGGAGCCGATCGGGGTGGTCGGTGTCTCTGGTGAGGATGAGCTCGACGTCGACGTCATCACGTTTGCCGGACGTGCCTCGCGCACCCTTGTCGGCGTCCTTGCCGGTGTTGTCGGTGCGAACGACGGCCAGCCCGCGTTTCTTGAGTGCCATACCGGTGCACCGGTAGAACGCACGCAGCGTGTCAGAGTCGTTCTCGGGTCCTTTGACGACCCGTTGGAGGCTGTCGAGAACAACCACGTCACCGGCCTGAATCGCGTATGCGTCGATGAGTGCGCCGAACTCCAGCCCACCGGCCTCTGTGTCGAGCGGGGTCAGTGGTGGCAGGTGGATGATGACCAAGTTCTCAAGGTCGCCAACATCGGCCGCCGTGATGCCAAGGGCGAGGAGCCGGTCGGCCAGGTCGTCCTCGGTGTTCTCCATGTCGACCAGGACCACCCGGCGAGCCCTGGGGATGGGGAGCCCGGCGAATGTGCGGTCGCCGCGGGCGACGCCGATCATGGCCGAGAGCAGCAGCAGTGACTTGCCGGTGCCGGCTGGGGCTATGAGTGCGACCGCTGCACCGGCCGGGATGAGGCCGGGGATGACCCATTCGCGGGGCGGCCGCTGGGCACTGAGCAGGGCTGCGATGTCGAGTCGGGGGAATCGTTGCCGGACTACTTCGAGGTCGTCCACGGTCTCCGGCTCGGGCTCGCCAGCGATCTGTCGTTCGGTCTTGGCGGCGGCCTCTCGCTCGGCGACCTTCGCGGCCGCGTCCTCGGCTGCTAGGTCAGCCCTGACCAGCCGGAACGCCTCGAAGCCGCTGGTCGTGTCCTGCTCGGGACCGTCGTCGGGATCGAAGTTGTACATGTCAGTTCCCCCACATCGGGGGCAGACCGGCGCCAGAGGCGTACCCGGAGGGCATCATGAGCGCCCACGGGGCTGTCTCTGTGGGCCAGGGCACCGCTGCGGCCCGGTTGCGTTCACCGGCTGCGATCTGATGCGCCCTGACGCCAGCCTGGTGCTGGTCGAAGGGTGTGCCATTGGCGTGACGCTGGACTGACTCGAAGGCGAGCCTGTGGATCCGTGCCATCTCTTCTTCGGCCAGTTCACGACCTTGCTCAAGGCCGGCGACAAATGCCGCATGACGGTCTTCGGCGCTGATAGAATCGGGAGCGAGCTCGTGGCCGCCAGCCCAATTGCTCTCTGCCGCCTCAGCATTCGTGCTGGGGCGGCTTAGTCGGTCGGTCATGCCACACGGGTGCCACTGGCCTTGGCGGCGGCGATGAAGGCCTCGACGTCCTCAACGTCATAGAGCACAGCGCGGCCGGCCTTGAACGACTTCGGACCTTTGCCGACGTGTCGCCAGTAGCGCACGGTCTCGACGGGTGTCCGGAGGAGTTCGGCCACTTCGAAAGTCTTGAGGTACTTGACCATCTGTCTGTCTCCTTCGTGGACGTTCACGGAACTTCCGTTTTTGCCACCGTTGACAGAATGGCAAAGAAGTGGCATGGTTGTCGTCGTCAGAGGCAAAGTGGGTTGGCAAAGTAAGGAGGGGAAGCAATGGGCCTAACAGGGCGAGTCGGATACGTGAACCTGTCCGCGGTGAACGTGGCGGCCGATGGGTCTGTGGACTACGGGCTCCCACCCGTGAGGTTCGGTGACACAGTCGTGCCGGCGCGAGTGGCATACGTGATCGAGGGGAGCCATAGCTCGCCCTCTCTGCATATCGAGTTCGAGATACGGAAGGGGCAGCCTGTTTGTACTGCTGTCCGGGTCGACGCATCCCCGCGTGGTCGTGGCATCCGAACTGGCGATCTGAACGCGCTGCCAGGGTTGGACAAGCTTGCCGAGGACGCCTTCATGGAGTTGGCCGTAACGGTGGCCGATAACCCCTTCGACTGGCACATCGGCAGGGACCAGTCGAAGCGCAAGGCGGCGAAGCAAGACGTCCACACACGTGGCGATGCTGAGTTGAAGGAAGTTGCTCGGGTCTATCGCGAGAACGTGGACAGCCGCCCCGTCGAAGCTGTCGAGGCCCTCGGCTATTCGAGGCGCACAGCGGCACGCCGTATCCAGCAGGCTCGATTGAAGGGCCTGTTACCTCCGACTACCCAGGGCAAGAGGAAGGCTTAGTCATGGCCAGCATCAAGAAGCGCGAGGACGGCCAGTGGCGGGCACGCTATCGGGACGCCGCGGGCAAGGAGCACGCTCGGCACTTCGGCCGGAAGACGGACGCGCAGCGGTGGCTCGATGAGGTCAGCAGCTCCGTCGTAACGGGCCATTATGTCGACCCCAAGACGGCCAGGACGACCGTCGAGAAGTGGTGCGAAACATGGCTTGAGGGCTACAAGACGCGCAGACCGGGGACCGTGAAGATGGCCCGGGTTCACATCGCGCTCATCAACAAGGAGTTTGGCCCCTTGCCGTTGTCGGCAGTGCGTCCCTCGATGGTCAAGGCATGGACGGCCAAGATGAAGGACGAGCCCCGGGCGACGTCGTACATCTATGCGATCTATCGCCGGTTTGCTCAGATCATGGGCGACGCGGTTCAGGATGGCATCATCCCGAGGTCGCCTTGCAGCCGGAAGACGTCGCCGGGGGCGGGCACGCAGCGGCCTTACGTGGCCACCACGGAGCAGGTCTGGGCACTGCATGACGCGATGGACGAGCACCTACGCTCTGCGGTCCTCCTGGGCGCCTTTGCTGGCCTGCGAACCGCTGAGACGTGCGCGCTCCGGACCTCTGACGTCGACTTCATGCGGGGCGTCGTCTCGCCTGCGATCCAGTGGCCAGCCGAGCCGGTGAAGTCGGAGACATCGCGGACCCCTGTGCCGATCCCTCGGGAACTCGCGCTGCAACTGTCGGCCGGCGTCAAGAAGTTCGGGGGAGAGACCGTCGTTGCGGACGAGTTGGGGCAGCGGTGTCCACCGTGGGAGCTACAGAGGGCGATCCGCACGGCGCGGGCCAAGGTCGACGGCTTGCCAGAGGCCTTCCGCTACCACGACCTGCGGCACTACTTCGCAAGCCTGCTCATCGCCTCGGGCGCTGACGTGAAGGTTGTCCAGAAGCGGCTACGGCACGCCAGCGCGATGACGACGCTCAACACCTACGGGCACATGTGGCCAGACGCAGACGAGTCCGCTCGCGCTGCTGTTGGTGTGGTGCTGGCGGCGCGTGCGGACTCGCTGGCGAAGGATTCTTGCGGACTAACTGCGGACTAAACGGGGCTGAGAATCGCTCCGGTGCAGGTCAGAGGCCTACGAGTCCTAGATGTCGTAGTACATCTCGAACTCGTGAGGGTGCGGGCGGAAGCGGATCGGGTCGACCTCGTTGAGCGTCTTCCATTCGATCCAGGTCTCGATGAGGTCATTGGTGAACACGTCGCCCTCGAGAAGGTAGTCGTGGTCAGCCGCGAGTGCGGCCAGCACCTCGGGCAGCGATCCGGGAACCTGTTCGATCTGGGCGTGCTCCTCAGGCGGCAGCTCATACAGGTCCTTGTCGACCGGTGCTGGGGGCTCGATGCGGTTCTTGATGCCGTCGAGGCCCGCCATCAGCTGAGCAGCGAAGGCCAGGTAGGGGTTGGCGGACGGGTCCGGGATCCGGAACTCGATGCGCTTGGCCTTGGGGGAGTTGCCGGCGATCGGGATGCGGACGCAGGCCGAGCGGTTGCGCGCTGAGTAGACCAGGTTGACCGGAGCCTCGTAGCCCGGGACCAGGCGGTGGTATGAGTTCACCGTCGGGTTGGTGAAGGCCAGCAATGACGAGGCGTGCTTGAGCAGACCACCGATGTACCAGCGCGCGATGTCCGAGAGGCCACCGTAGCCGCGCTCGTCATAGAAGAGCGGTTCGCCGTTCTTCCACAGGCTCTGGTGCGTGTGCATACCGGATCCGTTGTCGCCGAAGATCGGCTTGGGCATGAATGTGGCTGTCTTGCCGCCCGCCCACGCGACGTTCTTGATCACGTACTTGAACTTCATCAGCTCGTCACCGGACTGCAGCAGCGACCCGAAGCGGTAGTTGATCTCCTGCTGACCGGCCGTGCCCACCTCGTGGTGACTGCGCTCGACACTCAGCCCGACCTCGGCCAGCTTCAGGCACATCTCGTCGCGCATGTCGGCGAAGTGGTCAACCGGCGGGACCGGGAAGTAGCCACCCTTGTACCGCGTCTTGTAGCCCTGGTTGCCACCCTCTTCGACACGGCCGGTGTTCCAGGCCGCTTCGATCGAGTCGATGTAGTAGTAGGAAGCGTTCTGCTTAGTCTCGAAACGCACGTCGTCGAAGATGTAGAACTCGGCCTCGGCGCCGAAGTATGCCGTGTCGGCGATGCCGGTCGACTTCAGGTAGGACTCGGCCTTGGCTGCGATGTTGCGCGGGTCGCGACTGTAGGGTTCGTCGGTGAACGGGTCCACGATCGAGAAGTTGAGGATCAGTGTCTTCTCTTTGCGGAACGGGTCCAGATACGCGGTCGCCGGGTCGGGTATGAGCTTCATGTCCGACTCGTGGATGGCTTGGAAGCCGCGGATCGAGGAGCCGTCGAACATCTGGCCTTCGGTGAAGAAGTCCAGGGTCAGCGAGGCTGCCGGCACGTTGAAGTGCTGCATGACGCCGGGCAGATCGCAGAAGCGAACATCGACGAATTTGACGTCCTCGTTCTTGATGAACTCGAGGACCTCTTCAGGCTTGCTGAACATGCAACCTCCTGTTGTGGGGCCCGACGCATCGTGGCCGGGCCTTTCTTTGGATCGGGACAGACCCTATCGGTGAACGATTTCGGCGCCAACACCCCAGTGTTTCGCCGGTGTTACATGGAGCACTTACGTCGCGTAGCCTTTCACGCGTGGTTGACCGTGCGGGTGTTGCCTCCTGGCTCGAGGGACCGGCTGGTGGGCGCCCAGATCGCGATGACTACCCAGGACGCCGACTGGGGATGCCGGAGCGCGGCCCGGGCTCGCTCGCCCGGTTCGGGCGCCGTATGATTGCGGTCCTTGTGGACTGGTTCCTTTGCATCGTGATCGCCGCCGGGTTGATGAGCTACCGCCTCGGCGAAGGGGGGCTGGGCCCGTTCAAACCGCTGGCCGTATTCGTGCTGATGAATCTGCTGCTGGTCGGGACACTGGGGTCCACGATCGGACACCGCCTGCTCGGCATTCGGGTCGTGCGCGTTGATGGAGCCAGTGCCGGGCCGTTCCTCGCGCTGATTCGTACGCTCCTCCTGGCTGTGGTGATTCCAGCGGTGATCTGGGATCGTGACACCCGCGGTTTCCACGACAAGATCGCCGGCACCGTCACGGTGCGTATCTGAGCGAGCCCGCACGGCGAGGATCAGCGGCCGCGCATCGCCTTGCGGTCCATGCGTACCCGGTTGGGGTCGACACCGGCTGGCAGTGGTGGACGCATACCACCCATCGCTTTGAGGCGTTTGTTGACGGCCGCGACCTCTTCCTTGGTGAGAACCGGCTTCATCCGCTGAAGCCTGCTGGCCACCTTGCGAACCGACACCTCATCCTTGCCGCCGCCTTCGCCAATCCTCAGCACCGTCACTGGGACGCTCGCTCCCGCGATCCGGCTGATCTTGCGGCGCTCGGCCTCAGCCAGCTTGGTTGCCCGCACCGAGGGACCCTCGGCCACGAGCACGACCCCTGGGCGCCCGGTTGCCCGGAAGACCATGGCGGCGGAGGCCATGTCGCCGGCCCGCGCAGACTCGGCGGCGACGGGTTGCTGCTCGAAGTACCAGCCACGACGCAGCGAGGACAGAGCCGCACCAGCGGCGCCGGGCTTGCCCTCGATGGACTTGTAAGCGGCGCGCTTGGCCCGGAAGCTCAGCACCATCGAGGCTGCAAGGGCGGCCAGTGGCACACCGAGGATCAGGAAGTAGACCCACATACCCAAGAGCAGACCGATGCCGACCATCACGACGAGCGCACCGACGGCAGCCAACGCCATCCACCAGCCGATCAACGGGTCGACACTGTGGGCAACGGTGAAGACCTCACGTATCTGGGCGATCTGGCGGAAGCGTCCGGCCTTCTTGGGCGCGGCCGGCTTCGCGGATTCCTTGCGGGCCATGGAGATCAGACTTCTTTCAGGAGACGTTGGAGAGGCGGCGCTCGAGCAGCGAGGCGGCTTCCTGGCGGGCCGGGCTGTACGAGGTCGCCACGAGGTGGGACAGCTGTTCCGGCACCGGACGGCCCCAGCGCTTCATAGCCTGGGCCCAGAGGCGACCCGCGCGGTAGGACGAACGCACCAATGGCCCGCTCATGACCCCCTTGAAACCGATCTCCCAAGCGAGGTCGGACCACTGGACGAACTCCTCGGGCTTGACCCAACGGTCAACCGGATGGTGGCGCGAGGACGGCCGCAGATACTGGGTGATCGTGATCAGGTCGGTTCCGGCCTCGTGCAGGTCGCGCAGGGCCTGCTCGATCTCCGGGGCTTCCTCTCCCATGCCCAGTATCAGGTTGGACTTGGTGACCAGGCCGGCGCCACGGCCCATCGTGATGACTCCCAGCGAGCGCTCGTACTCGAACGCCGGGCGGATCGCCTTGAACAGACGGGGGACCGTCTCGACGTTGTGCGCGAACACCTCCGGCTGGGCCTCCAGGACCTGGCCGACGAGTTCGGCGACGCCGTTGAAATCGGGGACCAGGATCTCGACCCCGGTGCCAGGGTTGAGCTGGTGCACCATCCGGATCGTCTCGGCGTAGAGCCAGGCCCCGCCGTCTTGCAGGTCGTCGCGCGCCACGCCGGTGATGGTGGCGTAGCGCAGGCCCATCTGCCGGACCGACTCCGCCACCCGGCGCGGTTCGTCACGGTCCAGGTCTTCGGGCTTGCCGGTGTCGATCTGGCAGAAGTCGCAACGTCGGGTGCACTGCTCACCGCCGATCAGGAAGGTGGCTTCCTTGTCTTCCCAGCACTCGAAGATGTTGGGGCAGGCTGCCTCCTGGCAGACCGTGTGCAGACCGCCGGTCTTCACCATCGCGTTGAGCTTGGTGTACTCCGGCCCCATCTTGGCGGTGGTGCGGATCCACTCCGGCTTCCGCTCGATGGGCGTCTGCGCGTTGCGGGCTTCCACCCGCAGCATGCGGCGACCATCAGGTGCGACGCTCACAAAGACTCCCTTGCCATGTCCGTGGAAAACAAACAGGTTGCCCCGGTAGAAGAGCACCAGAGGCAGACCTCAAGGGTACGCCGTGACGAGCGTTCCATCGACGCGCTCAGACGGTGTCTGCCCGGTGGCTGGCGATGGCGTCCAGCTCAGCTGACGTCACGGCGGCCCAACCCCAACGCGGCTAGGCCGACGATGAGCACGACCGGGAGACTCAGCGCGTCGTGCCGTCCTGCGCAGAGCCCTGGGGTATACGGCCAGCCCGGCCGTGGAAGTGGTGACTGATCGGCTCCGCCGCGTCGCGCTGTGGCGTGGCGTGACGGTAGGCCGTGCCAGGCAGGTCGCACAGGCCGGGTCAGCCCAGGACGTCGCTCAAATGTTTCTCGACGTAGGGCAGCACCTCGTGAACCGGGACGTCGCGCCCCAGCTCCTTGCTGAGCGAGGTGACGCCGGCGTCCGCGATGCCGCAGGGCACGATCACCTGGGCCCAGGACAGGTCACAGCAGCAGTTGAGCGCGAAACCGTGCATCGTGACGTTCTGACTCACCCGGATGCCGATGGCGCCGATCTTGCGGTCCGGTCCGAAGTCATCGGCCCGGATCCACACCCCGCTGCGGCCCTGAACGCGTGCCGCGGTGACCCCGAGGTCTGCACAGACTCGGATCATCATGTGCTCAAGTCGGCGTACGTGGGCGACTACGTCAACGGGGGAAGCGAGCGCGATGATGGGATAGCCCACCAGCTGGCCCGGGCCATGCCAGGTGATCTTGCCACCGCGGTCGACGTCGATGACCGGGGTGCTGTCAAAGGGACGCTCATGAGGTTCGGTCCGTTTGCCAGCGGTGTAGACGGCGGCGTGTTCGAGTAGCAGCACGGTATCGGGTTCGTCTCCGGAGACGACGGCGGCGTGAACCGCGCGCTGGCGGTCCCAGGCAACCTCGTAGTCGACGTAGTCCGGGGCAAAACCCAAGTGTTCGAAACGCATGCTGCCAGAGTACGCGGGCCCAAGACGTGCTTGAGTAAGCGTTGGCGAAACGCCCGAGAGGCAACCAGGGGAGCAGAGCAGTTTGAACCGTCAGGACATCACGCCCGAGCAAGAGGCCGCCGAGCGCTCCAAGGCGAGCGGTCGCCAGAGGCTGGTCCGTCTCATCGCTGTGGTCATGGTTCTCTTCGTGTGGCTGGGACTGGGCGGGGTGGGTGGTCCGCTGGTCGGGCGGCTGTCCGAGGTGCAGAAGAACGACAATGCCTCGTTCTTGCCCAAGACCGCTGAGTCCACCGAGGTCAGTACGCTCGCGGCCAAGTTCAGCTCGAGCAACGCACTGCCCTACTTCGTGGTGATCGAGCGCCCGAGCGGTCTGAAGCCCTCGGACGGCGCCGCAGTGAGCACGTTCATCGTGGGCATTCCGTCGCTGCCTTTTGAGATCAAGGGCTACTCCCTGGGGCCTTTTCTCGCCGCGCCTCCGGCTACGGCCATTCCGAGCGCGGACGGCAAGGCACTGCTGGTGCCGGTGCTGCTGGACGCCAAGAAGGCTGCCGAGGTGATCGGCTCGTCAAGTCCGCTGTTCGAGGGGGCCAAAGCGCTGAGGGCCTCCGCGGCCACGACGCTGAAGGGCAGCGGACTCACCGTGTACGTGACCGGTCCGGGGGGAGTCCTGGCCGACCTGGTGACCTCGTTCAGCGGCATCGACGGCATCCTGCTGATCGTCGCTCTCGGCGTCGTGTTCTTCATCCTGCTGGTGGTCTATCGCAGCCCGATTCTGCCCGTCACCGTGCTCCTGACCGCGGTCTTCGGGCTTGCCGCCGCTGCGATGGTGATCTACCCCCTGGCCAAGAACGACATCATCGGGTTGAACGGCCAGAGCCAGGGAATCCTGTCGATTCTGGTCGTCGGTGCGGCCACGGACTACTCGCTGCTGCTTGTCTCCCGATTTCGCGAGGAGCTGCATGAACACCCGAGCAAGTGGGTGGCAATGGCCACGGCGTGGAGGGCTGCGTTCTCACCCATCGCCGCCAGTGCGGCCACCGTCATTCTTGGTCTGCTGTGTCTGCTCCTGTCCCAGCTCGGCAGTACGCGCGGCCTCGGCCCCATCGGCGCGCTGGGGATTGCCGGGGCCCTTGTCGCGGCGCTGACGTTCCTGCCGGCGGTTCTGCTGCTGTTCGGGCGGCGCATCTTCTGGCCGATCATCCCCAGGGTCGACCACGTCCATTCCGAGGACTCGGTCGGGCGCCGAGGCCTCTGGGGTCGCGTTGCCGCCATGGTGGGGCGTCACCCGCGTCGTACCTGGGTCTTGACACTGGTGGGGCTGCTCGCCTGCGCAGCCTTCGTCCCGACCCTCAACGCCCGGGGAATCCCCCAGTCGCAGATCTTCCTGAACAAAGTCGACTCCGTCACCGGTCAGGAGGTCCTCGCGCGGCACTTCCCAGCCGGGTCCGGGTCGCCGGTGCAGATCATCGCGCCCCAGGCCAAAGCCGAAAGGGTGCTGGCCGAGGTGAAATCCGTCGATGGCGTCGCCTCGGCGTTCGTGGGGCAGGCACCCGGAGCGCCCCCGAAGGTCGTCGACGGCGACGTCCTCGTCCAGGCGACCCTGACCCCAGCCGCCGACAGCCCGGCCGCCGAGGCCGTGGTCGAGAAACTGCGGGCCACCCTTGACACGGTCGGCCCCGAAGTCCTGGTCGGCGGCAGCACCGCCGTCAACTTCGACGTCCGGCAGTCCAGTGAGCGGGACCTGCGGGTCATCATCCCGGCGATCCTGGCCGTGGTCTTCCTCGTGCTGATGCTGCTGTTGCGCTCGCTGGTCGCGCCGGTGATCCTGGTCGCCGCCAACGTCATCTCGTTTGCGGCCACCCTTGGCGTGTCGGCGCTCGTGTTCAACCACGTCTTCGACTTCCCGGGGTCCGACCCGGCGACTCCGCTGTACGCCTTCGTGTTCCTGGTGGCACTGGGCATCGACTACTCGATCTTCCTGATGACCAGGGTCCGCGAAGAGTCAGCCGAGCGGGGCACCCGGCCCGGAATCCTTGTCGCCCTGGCGGTGACCGGCGGGGTCATCACGAGCGCGGGCATCGTCTTGGCGGCGACCTTCTCGGCACTGTCACTGATCCCGATCGTCTTCCTTGTCCAGATTGCCTTCATCGTTGCCTTCGGTGTGCTGTTGGACACCACGGTGGTCCGATCCCTCTTGGTGCCGGCATTCGCCTACGACCTTGGGCGAGGAATCTGGTGGCCCAGCCGGCTTGACCAACAGAGGTCGCCAGCGGCCGAGAACACCCTGGCGCAAGAGGTTGGGCAGGCTGACAGCCCGTGATGTCACGATGACCACGGTGGCCCTGGCCGGGTTCGGCTCGTCAGGGCGGGGCATCCACGCACCGCTGCTGCAGCAGGCCGGTATGACGATCGCCGCGGTCTCGACGGCCGATCGGCAACGCGCGGAAGAAGTCGGGCGAGAACTGCCTGGGGCTCGGGTGGTACCCGACCTTGACGCCCTACTGGTGGTGCCGGGCCTGGATCTGATCGTGCTTGCCACTCCGAGTGGACTGCACGCTCATCAGGCCCGGCAGTGTGTTGACGCCGGGATCGCGGTGGTGGTCGACAAGCCGTTGGCCACGGATGCGACGCAGGCGTTAGGGGTTGTCGAGGCAGCCCACGGCGCCGGTGTCGCCTTGACGGTCTTCCAGAACCGCCGATTCGACGCCGAGCATGTGGCTGCTCGAGAAACCGTGGCATCCGGTCGACTGGGTGAGGTCTTCCGTTACGAGTTCCGCTGGGAACGTTGGCGTCCCACGCCCAAGGACAGGTGGCGTGAAAACGCCTCAGCCGCTGACGGGGGCGGCATCCTGCTCGATCTGCACAGCCATATGATCGATGCTGCGGTGGACCTTTTCGGCCCGATCGACACGGTCTATGCCGAAGTCGCGGCCCGCACCACACCAGCCGAGGACGATGCGTTCCTGGCGTGCCGGCACACATCGGGCGTGTCGTCCCACCTGGGCGCGACGTCCCTTTCGGCGGCGCCCGGACCGCGGGTGCGGATCCTGGGACGCAGCGGCGCCTTTCTGCTCAACCAGTTCGAGGACGAGGGTCCTGGCATCTACCCCGACCTGGCCGGCGCCGACGCGGCGCACTGCGGGTGGATCTACGTGGGGGCCAAGCGCACTGCGGTGACCCGACCGGCAACCGGACAGGTCGACTTCTACCGAGAGGTGAAACGGGCCCTTGACAGTGCCGAACCTCAAGGCGCCATGCCGGTCGATCCCTATGACGCGGTGCACACCCTCGCAGTCATCGATGCGGCCCGAGCCAGCGCCGCGAACGGAATCGTCGTTCAGGTAGGCCCGCTGGTCCGGCGTTGAGATCCCGGACACGGTGGAGCCCGATCACGGTGCCGCCATGGGGACACTGCACGCCTGGGGACAACGTGGGCGGCGCCGCAGGCCAGAGATCCCCCCCCGTGCATGAGATCCTGGGGGACTTTGCCTGCACCCCGAGCCCGACGTCGCACGGCTGGTGAGTCCTGGTTCTGACGGCGCCCGAGATCTGGTCGGCGCAAGCGTCAGATCTGGTCAACCAGCCAGCGCATTGCGCTCTGGATGGTGTCGTGCTCGAACACGAAACCCGAAGCAGTCAGAACGCTGGGCATGATGCGTGCGCTGGCCAGGACGTCGGCGGCGAACTCACCCAGGGCGATCTTGAGAGCCAGGGCTGGGGCCGGCAGCAGCGCTCGACGGCCCAGCTGCGCGCCGAGAGCCTTCATGACCTCGGCCTGAGGTAGCGGCTGTGGGCTGACGAGATTGACCGGCCCGGCAATGTCCTGGTCGATCAGATGCGCCAGCGCACGGAGCTCGTCGTGCAGCGTGATCCAGCTCCAGTACTGCCGTCCCGTGCCCAGTGGGCCGGCCAGGCCCCATCTGGCCAGCGGCAAGACCCGTTTCATCGCGCCACCGTCGGGGGTCAGTACGAGCCCTGTTCTTGCGTGGGCGACGCGCAGCCCCGCGTCTTTCGCCGGTGTGGTCGATGCCTCCCAGGCGCGGACGACATCGGCCAGGAAACCCTTTCCCGTCTCGCTGTCCTCGCTGAGCAACTCGTCGCCGCGGTCACCGTACGCGCCGATCGCCGAAGCACTCACGAGTGCGATGGGCTCCCCGAGCTCGGCCAGTGCCATGGCGATGGTTGCGGTGCCATTGACCCGGGAGTCGAGGATCTGCTGCTTGTATGCCGCAGTCCACCGGTGCTCGCCCACCCCCGCTCCTGCAAGGTGAACGACGGCCGTGAGGCCGGAGAGGTCACCGGGGTTGAGCTTGTGCGACGCGGGGTCCCAGCCGACTTCGTAACGTGCGCGGGGCGCGCGGCGGACCAGGTGCACGACTTCGTCCCCGCGCGCACTCAGGAACACCGACAGAGCGCCGCCGATCAGACCGGAGGCTCCGGTGATGGCAACGCGCTGTGGCTGTGCCTGGGACACGCGGGTCCGCTCTAGAGGCCCAGGGACGCTTCGAAGGCGCCTTCTTGGAGGCGGGCCTTCATCGTGGTCAGGAAGCGTGCGGCGTCCGAACCGTCAACCACGCGGTGGTCATACGAGAGTGCCAGGTAGACCATGGAGCGGATCGCGATCGTCTCGCCTCCGTCGCTGTCCTTGACCACGATGGCACGCTTCACGACCGCGCCGGTGCCCAGGATGGCGACGTTCGGCTGGTTGATGATCGGGGTGTCGAACAAGACCCCGCGGCTACCGGTATTGGTAAGCGTGAAGGTGCCACCACCGAGCTCGTCGGGGGAGACCTTGTTCGTACGGGTTCGCTCGGCCAGGTCGGCGATCTTGCGGGCCAGCCCGGCGATGTTGAGGTCGCCGGCGTCCTTGATCACGGGCACCAGGAGCCCGCGTTCCGTGTCAACCGCGACACCGAGATTCTCGGAGCCGTGGTAGGTGATCACGTCACCGTCGACGCTGGAGTTGAGGTTGGGGTGCGCCTTGAGGGCCTCGACTGCAGCGAGTGCGAAGAACGGCAGGAAGCTGAGCTTGGTCCCTTCGCGCGTCTCGAAGTCGCCCTTGGCCCGGTCGCGCAGCCTGGCGATCTTGGTGACGTCGACCTCGAGCACGCTGGTGAGCTGCGCGGAGACATGCAAAGACTCGACCATCCGCGCGGCGATGACCTTGCGCAGCCGGCTCATCTTCTCGGTCGTGCCGCGTTTGGGCGAGACGCCGGACGCGGCCGCCGGGGCGACAGGTGCGCCGGCTGGGGCCGGGGCTGCCGCAACTTTGGCGGCGGCGGCGGAGTCGAGCACGTCCTGCTTCCGGATTCGGCCGCCAATGCCGGTGCCCTTGACCGAGGTGAGGTCGACGTTGTTGTCGCTGGCCAGCTTGCGCACCAACGGTGTGACGTAGGCCGCGGCATCAGATCCGTTGGCTGCTGACGCCACAGCCGCCACCGGGGCGGCTGGTGTGGGTGCAGCGGGTGTGGGTGCCGAAGCCGGCGCCACGGGTGTGGAGGCAGCAGCAGGAGCGGTGGACGTTGGTGCAGCAGGCGCCGGGGATTCCGGAGCTGGTCGCTGGACCGGTGCTGACGGGGCAGGTGCCTGCCCGGCCTGGCCACCGATGATGGCCAGATCGGCGCCAACCGGGACGGTTTCGTCCTCGCCGACCAGAATCCTGGTGACGGTGCCGGCCACCGGCGAGGGGATCTCGGTGTCGACCTTGTCGGTCGAGACCTCGAGCAACGGCTCGTCGACCTCGATCTGGTCACCTTCGGCCTTGAGCCAACGGGTGACGGTGCCCTCGGTCACCGATTCGCCCAGGGCTGGCATCGTGACGGTGCTGCCGCCTGCGATCGGTGCGGCAGAGGCAGGTGGTGCCTCGGCTGCAACTTCGGCGACGGGCGTCTCAGCAACCGGCTGCGGCGCCGCTTCCTGGGCTGCGGGCGCGGCGAGGACCTGCTCCGTTGCTGGTTCTGCTGTGGGGGCCGAGGTGTCAGCGGGAGCTGGCGCGCCGTCACCGACGACAGCCAGATCTGTGCCGACCGGCACGGTTTCGTCCTCGGCCACGAGGATCTCTTGCAGCGTTCCGGCAACAGGCGAGGGAATCTCAGTGTCGACCTTGTCGGTTGACACCTCCAGCAAAGGCTCGTCGACAGCGACCGAGTCGCCGACGCTCTTCAACCAGCGGGTCACGGTCCCTTCGGTGACCGATTCCCCAAGGGCCGGCATGGTCACGCGTTCAGACATGAGTTGAGGTCTCCTCGTTGGGCTGTGTGACGGTCAATGCGGGTGTTTCCAGGATACGGCTGTGCTCACTGGTAACAGCTGTGGCGCCTGTGCTGGGCCGATGCCATCAGGCGTGGGCGTGAAGCGGCTTTCCGGCCAGTGCGAGGTGGGCTTCGCCGAGGGCCTCGTTCTGGGTCGGGTGGGCGTGGATCAGCTGGGCGACGTCGCTGGGCAGTGCCTCCCAGTTGTAGATCAGCTGAGCTTCGCCGACCTGCTCACCCATCCGGGCGCCGATCATATGAACACCCACGACGGGGCCGTCCTTCTGGCGGACCAGCTTGACGAAGCCCTGGGTCGCCAGGATCTGGCTCTTGCCGTTGCCGCCCAGGCTGTATTCGTAGGTGTCGATCTCGGCGAACTTCTCCTTGGCCTGGGTTTCGGTGTAGCCGATAGAGGCAATCTCGGGGTCACAGTATGTGACGCGCGGGATACCCATCTCGTCGATAACCGGCGGGTTGAGTCCGGCGATCTGCTCGGCGACGAAGATGCCCTGGGCGAAGCCCCGGTGAGCAAGCTGCAGCCCTGGCACGATGTCGCCGACGGCGTAGATGCCTTCGACGTTGGTCTGGCAGCGCTCATCGGCCAGTACGAAACCTCGGTCGAGGGTGACGCCGGCCTCCTCATAGCCGAGACCGTTGGTGACCGGACCGCGCCCGACCGCCACGAGAAGCAGGTCGGCCTCGATGCTCTCGCCCGACTCCAGCGCCACGCTCACAACATCACCGGACTGGGTGACCCCGGAGAACTTCACGCCAGTCTTGAAGTTGATCTTGCGCTTGCGGAAGGACCGCTCGAGCTGCTTGGAGATTGCCTCGTCCTCGGCTGCCACCAGGCGGGGCAGAGCCTCGATGATCGTTACCTCAGAGCCGAAGGACTTGAAGACAGAGGCGAACTCGACGCCGATGACGCCGCCACCCAGGACGACGACGCGAGAAGGAACGAAGTCGAGGAAGAGCGCCTGCTCGCTGGTCATGATCCGCCCACCGATGTCCAGGCCGGGCAGGGACTTTGCGTAGGAGCCGGTGGCCAGCAGGACGTTCTTGCCGACCAGCTGACGTCCGGCGACCTCGACGACGTTCTTGGCGACCAGATGGCCTTCGCCCTCGACGTACTCGATGCTCTTTGCCTTCACCAAGCCTTGCAGTCCCTTATAGAGGCGTCCCACGACGCCGTCCTTGTAGGCGTTGACGCCGCTCATGTCGACCGACTCGAAGGTGGACTTGACGCCGAACTGAAGGCCCTCACGCGCGGTGTCGGCGACCTCGGCTGCGTGAAGCAGCGCCTTGGTCGGGATGCATCCCATGTGCAGACAGGTGCCGCCGAGCTTGCCCTTCTCGACCAGGGCGACAGACAGACCCAATTCGGCGGCACGCAGTGCGCAGGCGTAACCGCCACTGCCTCCACCCAGGATGACGATGTCGAACGTGTTCTCGGCGGTAGCCGACATGCGGACGCTCCCTTGCCTTGCGCATCTGACCGGACATCGTCCTCAGGGCGTTCGGCACGCGTGTGTGCGCTGTTCACCCTCGGACGTCGAAGATCATCTTGCCACTGATAGTGGCAGGGTCGCACAGGTAGGCACCGGGGAGGGCTCTGGACGCCGTGGGCGCCGGACCAACCGCGCGCCCCTGACACGCCCCACACGTCAACGGTGCCACCCGTGCATGGTCACGGGGATGGGCCCTAGAGTAAGCACATGATGTGGTCTCACGTGCCGGTAGCCGGAGGCGTCGGATGAGCTGGTGGGGACGTCGGCGACGACGTTCCGACCAGCACCCGAAGGGACCGGCGGACGGGCCTGGAATGACGGTGGACAGCAAGGCGGTGCGAGATCACCTCGCGGCCTTCGTGTCCAGCAGGCGCGGAGTCGAGGCGTTCGTCGAGCCCCCGACCAACGTCACGGCGACCACGGTGGTGCTCATTGCGCACGACGGCGAGTGGACACGGCGTGCCGTTGCCTCGCGTGACGCGGCGTTCGAGCTGCCACGAGAGCTCGGCATACCGGTGTATGACGTCAATCAGACCGGGTACCCCTCTCGCATGCGCGAGTGGAACTCCCGACAGCGCAGGAGCACTGCGGACCACAAGCGGGGCAATGAGCAGGGGCGTTGAGCTCGGCTTCTTGTGCCAAGGTTGCAAGCACAGCGACGAAGGAGAACGCGCATGACCAAAGAGATGGACAAGTCCGAAGGTGACCCTGACCAGCCGGCGGCTGCGTCCTCGGCCGAGGATGTGAAGCGCAAGTTCCGCGCGGCGCTAGACAAGAAGCATGCCCACGGCGGCCGCGACGTCTCCGAAGACGGCGAGCACGCCAAGATTCACGATGCTCACGGACCGGCCAAGGCGCAGCAGATGTTCCGTCGCAAGAGCGGCGGCTGATCGCCCCCCGGAGCAAGCACCGACAAGCACCCAGACAAGGGAGCTGGCCTGCCCCCTTGTCTGGGTGCTTGTCTGGGTGAGCAGGCAAGGCGCCTGACCCTTCGTGACCTGGGTTGTGAGTCCTGGGGTCAGGCCTGTGACTCGGCGATCCCCATCAGGGTGCGGATACCAAAGCCGGTGCCCTGCTTGGGGGTGTAGCCCCACGGTGCCGCGTCGTTGAACGCCGGTCCGGCGATGTCGAGGTGGGCCCACGGGATCGGCTGCCCGTTCTTGGCCTTGCCGATGAACTCGCCCAAGAACCAGCCTGCGTAGATCACGCCGATCGGACCCGACTGCAGCAGATCGGCGACGGGGGAGTCCAACGTGGGGCGGATATCCTCAAGCAGCGGGAAGGGCCACAGGGACTCGCCGGCCGTGTCTGCGATGTCCTTGATGGCCTCGCGCAGGGTGTCATCATTGCTCAGGAAGGCCGCGGTGCGGTGGCCCAGCGCCGCGACCGCGGCCCCGGTCAGGGTCGCGATGTCGATGATGAGATCGGGCTTCTTCTCCGAGGCCAGCGCCAGACCGTCGGCCAGAACCATGCGGCCCTCAGCGTCCGGGTTGTTGATCTCAACGGTCTTGCCACCGCGAATGGTGATGACGTCGCCCGGGCGGCAGGCGCCGGGTCCGAGCATGTTCTCGGCAAGGCACAGGTGGGCGGTGATCTGGACCCCCAGACCCAGCCCGGCGATGGCGAAGACGGCGGAGGCGACGGCGGCGGCACCTGCCATGTCGCACTTCATGGTGGTCATGCTTTTGGTGGGCTTGATGGCAAGGCCGCCCGAGTCGAAGGTGATGCCCTTGCCGACGAAGGCAACGTGCTTCTTGGCTTTGGCCGGCGAGTAGCGCAGCGTGACCAGGCGCGGTCCCCGGGCCGAGCCGCCGCCAACTGTCAGGTGGCCGCCGAAGGCGCCCTTGGCCAGACCCATCTCGTCGAGCACCGCGACCTTGACGTCGCTGCCGATCGCGCGCTTCTTGATCTCGGCGGCGAACGTCTCCGGATAGAGCTCATTGGGGGCCTGGTTGACCAGGTCGCGGGCGTAGGTCATGGCCTTGCCCAGGGCGATTGCCCGCTTGATCGCTGCGCGCAGGTGCCGGTCACCTGCTGCCGGGGTCACCACGGTGAGCGACTTGACCGGAGCCGTGCCTGGGCCCGCGGCGGCACTGGTGATCGTGTACGCCCCGAACAATGCCCCTTCGGCCGCTGCAGCGGCCTCGGCCACGCTGTCTCCGGGTGCTTGTACAACGACCTTGGCCAAACCACTGAGCTGGCGCGTCGCAGACCCGACGGCACGCCGGATGGCTTCGGTGTGAAGGGCGGCACCCTTGGTGGCGACCTTGCCGGCGCCCGTCACGACGACCAGCGCCGCAGTCACGCCGGGCACCGAGACGAGCTTGACGACCTCGTCGGTGGCGCCCTTGGCCTGCAGCGTTGACAGTGCCGATTCGAGGTGTGTGACGGCCACCTCACCCAACCCGTGTCCTGGTGCCAGAGCGGCACCGTTTTCGCTCTGGACCGAGACAACGACGAGAGCATCGCCCTTCAGCTCGGCGGCGGTACGGTCGGACACGGTCAACGTGGTCACGGTTACGTTCCTTCGAGTTCGTGGTTCGGACGGGGCCGGATTGCCGCGCCATCGACGAGAGTCATTCGGGATACACCGCGAGAATACCGTCAGGACGGTGCGGATACGGTGAGCCTCATGACTGACTCCTCGCTCAAGACGTCTCCCCTTCACGACCGCCATGTGGCCCTTGGCGCCAAGATGGCGGACTTCGGCGGCTGGGAGATGCCGATCGAGTACCCCGGCGGTGGAGTGGTGCGCGAGCATACGGCGGTCCGTGAACGGGTGGGCATCTTCGACGTCAGCCACCTGGGCAAGGCGAGCGTCAAGGGGCCAGGCGCGGCGGCGTTCATCAACGCCTGTCTGACCAACGACCTGGGTCGCATCACCGAGGGCAAGGCGCAGTACACCCTGTGTTGTGACCAGGCGGGCGGGGTGGTCGATGACCTCATCGTCTATCTGCGAGCCGACGACGACATCTTCCTGATCCCCAACGCCGCCAACACTGCTGAGGTCGTGCGCCGGCTGCAGGCGGCAGCGCCCGCGGGCCTGCAGATCACCAACCTTCACCAGGGATATGGCGTTATCGCAGTTCAGGGCGCCAGGAGTGACGATGTTCTGGAAGGGCTCGGTCTGCCGACCGGCCACGAGTACATGTCGTTCGTCCAGGCCGACTGGAACGGCAAGCCGGTCATCGTCTGCCGCACCGGCTACACCGGCGAGCGTGGCTACGAGCTGGTCCCGCTCTGGGACGACGCACTGGCTCTTTGGGACGCCCTCATCGAGGCGGCCGCCCCCTACGAGGGACTGCCCTGCGGGCTTGGCGCTCGTGACACCCTGCGCACCGAGATGGGATACCCGTTGCATGGTCACGACCTGAGCCTGGACATCACGCCGGTACAGGCGCGGGCCGGCTGGGCGGTGGGCTGGAAGAAGGACGCGTTCTGGGGCAAGGATGCGCTCGTCGCGGAGAAGGCCGCAGGTCCGAAGCGGGTCAACTGGGGCCTGCTGGTCACCGGGCGCGGTATTCCGCGTTCACACTGCCAGGTCAAGGCCGCCGACGGGGCCATGCTGGGTGAGGTCACCTCCGGCACGTTCTCCCCAACCCTGAAACAGGGGATCGCCTTGGCACTGCTCGGCCCGGCGGCGAAGCTGGGTGACGAGGTCCTCATCGACGTACGTGGTCGCGACGTGTCAGCCACGGTCGTCAAGCCCCCTTTCGTCCAGGTCCAGGTCCACTGATATCGACCCATGACCAGTGACGTCGTGGGGCAGGGAACCGCTGCGGACCCGTGGGTGCTGAAGACCCCGCCGGGCACATCCGACTACGCCATGCACAAGGACGAGGCGTCCGACCCGCCACGCCTGGTGTGCACCGTGGGCAAGACCACGCTGTACTACCAGCTCCGGTGCCTCCAGGACCTTCACGCGATGCTGCGCGCGCACGGCGACTGGATGGAGCTGGGGTCGGCCGACGAGCAGAAACCGGCCAAGGAGGGCACGGTCGAGGCCTGGGGTCGATCAGAGAGCAATCCGGTCGGCGGCTGGTACGGCCTGAAGAAGGGGCTCCGCGGCCGGTTCGGGATGTACATCCCCCCGCTGATGGAGGCGCTCGGTCTGGCGGAGCTGGAGCACAACCCGCGCAATAACCGGATGCGTGCCATCTGAGAGGTCCGGCCGTGTTCGTCGCGAAAGACCGGCCTTGTCCAAGTGTGGTGGATGAGGCCACTTCATGCTCAGCGGGCCGCCCCAAGGATGTCCAGGTAGCCCGCGCTGGCGTGCCACAACGCGTCGGCGACCGGCTCGAGCTTGCCCGGACTGTACCTGCGCTTTTCGTAGGCGGCACTGCTGGACCTCATTGCCCGGAGGCTGACCGCGAGCTCGGCCTCGAGTCTGGACGCCATCTCGGCGGGCGCCGGTTCTGGAAGGCGCATCGCCTCCGCGGTGCCGTCGCGAAGGGCCGACAACCCCTCGACTGCGATACCGCCGCGCTCATCCCAGATCAGAAGCGGACGGTGGATGTGGTGGTTCCACACAGGTGCTCGCGTCGAACGCCAGGTCGCCAACACCGGGTTTTTGGACAGTCTCGTAGCATGGGACCAATGCTCGGCCCCGGCTGGAGGGCAGAACCAGGCCACGTCGTCGACGGGCAGGTCGACCGATAGAACGACCCGCACGAAGTCCAGGTCCTCCCGGCTGGTCAAGACCTCTCCGAAGGTCCAGAGCTCGGTGACCCGCAGCGGGAAGATCGTGGCCGCCCGCCCCGCCATGTCGGCGCAAGCGCCGGCGAGCTCCTCGAGATGGTGAACAGCCCGAGACCACTTCACCGGTTCACCGACAGCAGCAGAGCGGACGCGGTCAGCGCGACTGCAAATGACACCTCGATAACAGCGCCCAGCACGTCACCGGTGATGCCGCCGAAACGAGTAGTGGCCCGATGGATCACGGCGAGACCGCCGAGCGCTGCACTGCACATCGCCACTGGTCCGGTCCACCAGGTCGAGCCGGACCAATGGCCCGCCAGCGCCGAGACGCCCAGCAGCGAAGCGAAGGCCAGCCCCACAACGGCTGGTCGAACACTGCCTGCGACAGTGGCCCCGAGTCCGTCTTTGCGGGCGGAGCGCACCCCCACGCGGCAGGCCCACGCCAGCAGCTGGCGGCTCGCGAGCACACTGAGACAGACCAGGACGACCCCGGGCCCTGTGGTCAGCATGAAGGCCAGTGCCCCGGCGTCGACCAGCAGCACCAGGACCACGGCAGCTACGCCACTTGGGCCGATGTTGCCCCGGCGCATGACGTCAAGGGCTGTGTCGCGGTCATAGCTTGCCGACAACGCGTCAGCGGTGTCGGCCAGGCCGTCGAGATGCATGCCCCGGGTAGCCAGGGTGATCACGACCAGGGCCGTCGCGCCCGCCAGCAGAGGAGGCACCGGCACCTCGCGAACCGCCCATCCCCACAGCAGCAGGACGATCACCAGAGGCAGCTGGGTGAGCGGGGCAAGAGTCATTGCCCGCCCGGCGACTCGTTGGTCGATGCGGGTGGGAGCGGGCACCGGGATGGCGGTCAGCGTGCCGAATGCCAGCTTGAGTCCGTCAAACATCAGTCGGCCACGACCGGCCAGCACGAGATGTCCAGGACACGCCCGGCGACCGTGAGGGCGACGTGGTCACTGGCGCCACTGACGGCGGCGTTGAGCCGGCCCATCTCATCCCGGAACAACCTGCCGGACGCCGTGCCTGGCACGACCGACCAACCCACCTCGTTGCTGACCAACACGACGTCGACCCTGGCTGAGCCCAGGGCATCGAGCAGCCGTGCCGTCTGCTTCTGCACATGGGCCGCGGCCCTGTCCCGGTCTTGCCAGGCGTCGATCTCGTCGATCAGCCGGGTCAGCCAGGTGGACAGGCAGTCGATCAGGACCGGGTCGCGGGCCGCCCGGAGCACTGCCGGGAGCTCAGTGGTCTCCAGGGTGGTCCACTTCGCCGGTCGGCGGGCCTGATGCAGCGCGATGCGCGCTGCCCATTCGGAATCCGCCGGGTGCGGCACGGGCCCCGGTGCGACGTAGGTGACCGCCGGGTGCGAGCGCAGGAGGCTCTCGGCGTACCGGCTCTTCCCGCTGCGCGCGCCACCGAGGACGAGAGTCACGCTCATCAGTTCTCCTTGGGGCGGTGCAGTTGCGGGTCAGCGGATGAACCTGGCGTGGGATACACGCTACCCAGCCGACTACCGTTGTCGTGCAGGCAGTGCCGCTCGGCACCTGAGGAAGGAGACACTGGTGGGCGTTCCGGCTCGTGCCGTGGGGCTCGTGCTCGGATATGGCGCCGATCTCGTCTTCGCCGATCCGCGTCGGGGTCACCCGGTAGCCGGGTTCGGGCAGTTGGCCGCGGCCCTGGAACGCGCCTGCTGGGCTGACGATCGCACGCGCGGCGCGGTATATGCGGGGGCCCTTGTTGGCATTGTCACGGGTGTGGGTTGGGCAGCGCAGCGAGCCACCTCGGGGCGACCGGTGCGCGAGGCCGCCATGGTCGCTGTATCGACATGGGCCGTGCTGGGCGGGCGCAGCCTGGCCCGTGAGGGGTCGGTCATCGGTGATCTAGCTCGAAAATGGGTGGTGAGTGGGCAGGCGAAGCATCCCGGCGGAGCGTAGCGGAGCCGGGATGGGTTGTAGCGGTGAGGCTGAGTGCTTAGGTGGTTCAGGCGGCGGGTTGGAGGGTGACCTTGTAGCCGAGCGCTTCGAGCTGACGGATGTGGTTGCGCTTCTTACGTTCTGGGTTG